>Ga0187827_10007760_pt1 | contig 11810 bp, 13 predicted proteins | sample ETNtaG_39_FD_167969 | JGI IMG/M metagenome (GOLD analysis project Ga0187827, IMG submission 167969) | Marine microbial and viral communities from oxygen minimum zone, Eastern Pacific Ocean - ETNP2014_SV_150_PacBio MetaG (Illumina Assembly) | ecosystem: Environmental > Aquatic > Marine > Hypoxic... | reverse complement strand
ATTGCCTGAGACAATGGTTGGATGCTCATTGTTTTCTCCAAGTAGGCACGCCTTCGACGGATAACTATGCTAGAATATAAGGAATCGCTCAACGTAGTTCAACGACCCAAGAGGTTGGAAGAGCTGACGCAATTGCCTGTTTCTTTGCGGTTCCTCGTCGCCTTCCTGCCCATCGAAGCCTTGGCACAAGCGGGTGCCCCTACCCCCCAAAAGCCGCCGCAAACATCACGAAACCCCTGTACGCAAAAGTTCCGTCGCCGTCCAAATCGAATGTCGCATTCGTGCTGCTATAGGCCTGGGCGAGCAGGATGAAGTCGCGGAAGCTGACATCGCCATTTCAGTCGAAGTACGCATCGTGCGTATGCTTGAGCGTCGCGGCCTTCTCGAACCGGAGAGCGCCGATTCGCTTTGGCAGGATGAACCGCTCCTGGCCTCCCTTACGGCAATGTCCATACAGGGCACCGTGCGGGCAGGCGCAAGGGCTGGACAACGGATCCCTCTGCTGTTCATCCCGCGGCTTCTCCCTACACGCGGCAACCCGCGTCGAGGCCGATGACCGATCTCGCCTTGAGCGTTTGTGCCGTTACGTGATACGGCCACCACTGGCCGGAGGCAAACTCCGTGTACTTGACGAAGAGACGTTGCGTTTCACCCTCAAGACGCCGTGGTCTGATGGGACCACGCACCTGGTACTCTCACCACTGGAACTGATCGAGAAGCTCGCCGCTCTTGTTCCTCCGCCTCGTCTGAACCTTGTTCTTTATCATGGTGTGCTGGCGCCCAATGCCGCAAGTCGGGATCGCATCGTGCCCGGGCCACAGGAAGTGCTTGAGGAGGGCTGCGTTCACTCCGAGCAGCCCTCGGCACCCCAACCGGTCTACCGCCTCTCCTGGTCACGCCTGCTTGCCCGGGTCTTCCGTGTCGATGTGACGGAATGCCCCGCATGTGGCGGTAAAATGAAGATCATCGCCGCACTGACCGAGCCCCTGGCCATTCGCACCTACCTTGACGGGGTCGGTCTGGCCTTGCGCCCGCCACCCATCGCACCTGCACGTCCCCGCCCTCAGGCCGAATTCGAGTACACGGGCTAACGTCTTTACCTTCGCTGACATGAGTGCGCCTGGGGAGAAGTGTGTCCCCGCGCCTCAACTTGCGCCTACAGAGTGATCCACGTTGGCGCAACTTCACGAATCCAGCGCCCAGCATCCGGCAAGCAGGCTGCACACCCTCCGACACATCCACCACGTGGGACAACAGAGCCAGATTCCCTTCCCGGCAAAAGAGAAAACACCGTTTATTCTTCCTATCCGCTCTTCAACAGCTAGAGATCGAACTGTCACAGTGGACCCCATGCTGGTCCGATTCCGGCCCGGGCGTGCACCCGGCTTAGCAGTGCCCACCTGTCCGACGAGGTGTTTAACGACGTGCCGGTCCGGCAGTGGGTGCTGAGCCTCCTTACGAGATCCGGTTTCGGATGGCCTGGGATGGCAATCTCCTCAGCGCCGGGCTTGCGGTGATCCTTCGGGTCGTTTATATTGCTTCTCAGCAAATTGAACTGGATAGCCAACCTTACACTCGAGGCACGAAACCCATGAAACAGCACACCTCCCTTTTCATCATCCTGCAGCTGTCGCTATTCTTGCTCGCCTCCTCCCTGTACGCTCAAGCCAGCGGAGATCCGAGCCAGCGGCGAAATAAAGGAACCAGTCTCAAGCCTGCCATTATCGCTGAGTTTGCGGCTGAGAGTTTTTATGGGATGCCCTATCGTCTGATCCAACCGCTCGAGGTCAAAGATGGTGTGCGCTACCCGCTGATCCTGAACTTGCACGGCAGGGCCGGAATCGGGGACGACAATGTCAGCTCTCTTCGCCCCTGGTCGGCCACCTTTGCCGATCCAGAATGGAGGGCCTCCTATCCGTGTTTCGTCGTCACGCCACAATCCTGGTCATCCTGGTCTGCATTCAACGAGCGCCCTCCCGAAATGACTCCGGAAACGATCGCACAGTACTCAAAGATGTGGCAGAGATTTCTCCAGGCCTGGTTGTCCAGAGGCGGTGAGCTGTCCACTGGCAGCCTGACAATGACGTTTCTGCTCCTGGATCATATGGCAAGAGAGTTCCCGGTTGACACGGATCGGGTCTACGTGCTGGGACATTCTGGGGGTGGATTTGGAAGCTGGAACGCGATCTGGACCGATCCGGAACGTTTCGCCGCAGCCATTCCCAGCGCGGGCGGGCTGCCTCCCTGGAAGGATCCAGCAAAGTTCAAGGACGTTCCAGTTTGGGCATTTCATGGGACGGACGACCCAATCGTTCCCTTTGGCTTCAGTCAGCAGATCTTTGACCGACTTAAGGAAGTCGAAGGCAACATGAAGCTGACAGCCCTGGACGGTGTTCGCCACGGCTCTTCGCGGCAGGCATTCCGTTACACCGGCGATGATGCAGAAAAGGGTTGGCAAACCTACAACGCAAGTGACCGTTGCGACACAACTGAAAACTCCTGGGACTGGTTGTTCCGGCAGAAACGCTCTCGCTAGGACGAGTTTGGCCCGTTAATCTGCTCAAACACCGATCCAATCGAAGTAAGTCACAATAGCAAGCTGAATAGCGAGATTGACGAACTGCTCAGCGAAGGGTTGAGGTCCGTCCTCCAGCGTCCCGCATCGCAGCATCTCCGCCTTCTCGACTAGACGTGGGGAGACGTCGATTCCCACTATTCGGCATGCCTCTCCTCTGCGAACCAACTCTCGACATGCATATCCCTCACCACATCCTGCATCCAATATTGTCAGTTCTGCCATTTCCCCAATAAGATCCCAGAGAGGACCTGAGAATGGCTTTCCTTGGGATTACTTTTCACGTAGCGCAATCATTTTCTCGTAAGCATCAGCACTACCATCGTAATCGTTACTTTTCAGCTCCATAACTATGCCAAATTGAGTTTAAGCGGTGATGGAATAGCCTTTGCCATAACCATCATGTTTTTTGGGCGGCATTTCATATAACTACGGCATTTGTGTACACGTACAGTACCTACTGCAAAATCCTGGAATCTCCGGTATGTCGGGAACGCTTCCCTTTGAGCATTTTGTATCCTGAACGAGGCCGGAGATGCTTCTTTTTTTAGTGGCTCTCCGCCATACAAGAACCCGCCCCAATAACGCCCATCTCCTGAACCGGTTCACAGACCCCTCTCTATAGAGATACCTTTTTTATTCTGAACCCTCCTCTTGTTCATTCATCAAGGCATCCAGGGGGCTCTGAATCTTTGTGATATCTCTGTTTGTCACTATATATCTCGGTGGCAGCGCTCGCTGTTGAGGACCGATTCATTCGAGAAGGTCTAATATCAATACTTCTACCGGATTTGACATTGCGCTCTCTTTCTATTTCAAATCACGTTTTAGCTTTTCATACATTCTGACTTCCTGGGGGAGAAGAATTCTTTTTTTTATTGATTCAGTATAGTAGTCCTGGTGAAATGAACCTTCAAAATCAGCCGGCCAGGTATCTCTTTTGTAATAAGAATGCGCAACCTCTTCTAATTTCAAGTGACGATACAGGGCATAAATGCGGTGCATATGCTCATGGATGAGCCATGATGTGATCCAGGCAATCCTTTCATCTGATGACATAAGCGGATGATGTGCAGCTCTACTGTACAAGATCTTCTCAATCGTTCCCATCAAAAACGGACGTCCTTCATATCCTCCCATGCCCCCTGTAACTACCCTGCCGATCGTATCCGTGAGCGCATAATAGAAGTCGTTATTGAATGGGTACATTAGAAACCCCCAATCAGCAGAATACATCTCCCCATATTTATTTATGAGCGTTTTCTTTTCTATTGGCCGTGAATTCCGCGTGTTACGAATGCCTCTGGTATAGGTTACTGAAGAGGTTGTAGGGGTATCGTGCTCTACAATTATCAATTTTAGATTGTACCGCCCTTCCGTCAGATAGAAGACGATTTCATCAAAATCACTGAACGCCTCTTTTATCGCCCGGTAATCATTTTCTCTTATTTTTGGATCTAACTTGGAGATGTATGTTTGTGACTCTTCTCCTTCAGCCGTGACAGTCAAATGATTTTCAGTAGAGACTACGATGACCAGGTTGATATATGCATTTGATTTGCGATTTAGTATTTGGTTCTGCAGCCGCCAATTGATGAGGTCATCATAGAATATCAAAACCACATAAAATGGCTTCCTTCCAAAATCCGTTGCATCAAAGGAATTATCACGGACATTTACATCAATAGTCCTCCAAATTTTATCTCCCCTGGGATAGGATGCCCACAAATCATCCAAAACGCTCCGCCCCAGTTCGTAGTCTCCCGATTTGACGGCATTGCGCACAGACAAATAAGCTTCATAGGCATCTTGAAAGATCTGATTACGCTGGCCCAGGTCCGGGCTTGTTCCATCTCCCCGGGAATCAAGCCTATTGTTTTCAGGATATACATACACAAGAGAAAGTGCTGCACTAGAGAGGAGTAGTAAAATAATGAGAGATATAAGAGTTTTCATTCAATGCCCCCTATATTAGCGATTTATCATATTTGAACAACACTTCGCTTTGCAGATTTGTGATCTGAATCTGCATAGATGCATTACCATTGGTTAGGGCGGCGTCAATGATGGTCAACGTTGCCTGCTCTGGTTCTGGGCCGCCGCCAACGAATTGATGCACGGGCATTTCTGCGGTTGGCACATCGTGGCGGGCACGGTGGGTGTGACCAGAGATGACGGCGTCAAAGCCAGCCGCTTTGAGTTTCGGCAGCCAGAGCTTGGCACCGAATCCACTGTAGCGTGCAAAACCCTCAAGCGTTGTGCCGTCTAGCTGATCTTTAAGACCGCGCAGTGGGATATGGGCGGTTGCAACTTTAAATGGTGCGTCTTCGATCTCTGCTTGCTGTAATGCCCCTTCCAGCCAGGTGGATTGGTTTTCGCGGTACGGCTCATAGGCAGCAGTGCCAGCAAAGACTGGATGTCGATCCGGTTTGTCTTCACCTGTATCAAGTGTGATCAATGCCAATGGGCCAAAACGAAGGGCTTGGTTATAAGGCAGCTCGTTTGATTCAGGACAACTCGCAAAACATTTTACGACTTCACGTGCGCGTTGTCCGCGGACGTCGTGGTTGCCATTGGAAAAGAGCAAGGGACGCGTGGCTGCCCAAGCCAGCTTCAAATCATTGGCCGGATTGAGCATGATTTGTTCAGGTGCATCTGCGGCGTTGAAATCTTTGCAGGTGTCCCCATTCCAGATCAGCAAATTAGGCTGCAATTTTTCAATCTGTGCATGCGGTCCGCAAATGGTCTGAGTGTTTTCATGGGTGTCATTGATGCTGATTACTCGAATGCTTTGCGCCTTTGGGCATGGCAGGCGCAGAGCATAGACCGGGGTTGATTGCTGCTGGCCCTGTTTCAGGTGATAAGCATCTCCATAGCTTAGAGGCTGCGCCACAACACGATAGTAAATGGGTTTATCAGTTGGCAATGCTTCACTGTGATTGACACGTATATGCAAGGCCTGGTCATCGGCGGTAACCAAACCATGGTGACTGGTCACTGCAGTAAAAGGCAGATCATCTTTCGCAAAGCCATACTCAACCCATGCCGTGGCAAGTCTGGAAACAGCAATGCTGACACCAAAGCTTTTCGCTCGTGGGTTCTGTACCACAGGCGGACTGACAATCAGTGCTTTGCTGACGGTCTCGGCGTGTGCACTATCATGGATGGATCTGATGGACTGATTAGACATGGTTTACTCCTGCAGGATATTGATTGTCTTTGTGCGAAGGCGCTCTCCCTCACCTTGGTGGATGGCTGATTACTCAGGCGAAACGCCTCAATACACCTGTTCTGATTTTATGGATTATTTGGCTACGCCTGACAAGATAGCACCGTTTAGCAATGACATGCAAATGAATCTGCGCTCAGAGAATTTATTTGGCCGCGATTGGGGCATGGCGTTATCTTGCAATAAAATTCTGGTATCATATTGAGGAGTTACTTATGAGCAATGACGTATCAGAAGGAATCAGCAGGCGTGAGTTAAATATCTTGTACATCATGACCGACGAACAGCCGGTCAGCTGCGTGGCGGGGTTTGGAAACCCTGTCATAAAAACACCTAACCTGGATCAGCTTTCACAGCAGGGCTGCAAACTGGAGAAGACGTATATCGCAGCGTTTCCTTTGTCGATGAGATGACAAATCGCATTATGGATTGGCTCGATGAGACGAATCACAAATACAAAAACATAATCGCCAAAAAAGCCGGTATCCATTAACAAGCCTCATAAGGACTTTCGTTTTGTCCACTTCTGAGCATGCTGTTATTTTGCAACCCGATATTTGCTACGCGGGTGGCATTACGGAGCTTAAGATCATTGCTGGTATGGCTGAGGCTTATTATACCCCTCTGGCTCCTCACAATCCGCAAGGGCCCTGCTCGCTTGCGGCCAGTTTGCAGATCGCCGCGTCTATTCCTAATTTCCTTATTCAGGAGCGCGGTGACAACGAATATGAGGATCTGCTCGCAAAACCCCTGCCACCGGTTACGGAAGGTTATCGCCCGATACCGATTGAGCCTGGTCTGGGTATTACCATCGATGAAGATAAACTCATGGCCCAGGTTGGCGAACCCCGGCCCCGCAGCACCAGTTTCGATCTCGATGATGGATCGGTTGTAGACTGGTAGGTACGACAAAAACACTTGACAACTAATGCCGAAAACTCCTACTTACCAGCGCATCTATGCGCAAGAAATGGCCTTTGCAATTCCTATTCGTAGGGAGGTTAGAATATGGACGACGCGATGCGTGACACATTCGCACGACAAGGCTATGTCGTCGTGCCTGACGTGCTCAATCAACAGCAGCTCGACGAGCTCAATGAAGTCTACGATCAGCACATCCTTGAGCGGGAGGAGATGCGGTCCAGGGGCGGCACCGAGAAACAGATCCGCTTCTCCATCCGGGGGCGCGAAACGCACCAGACAACGGATCGGCACGGCAACACCTATGTGGGCAGAAGGCTCTGGAGCAAGGCCTACCGGGACCTGATCGACAACGAGACCATGTTGCCCATCGTGGAAGAGATTCTCAGCGACCCATCGTGGGGCCATGCCCCAGCACACATGCCAGAAGAGCTTCGCCCCTTGTTCCGGCTGGATCATGACAACATACACTACAAGCCTGGCCGGAAACCGACAGATGGCGAGGACAATGGCGGGACGCTCCACGGCGGCCCCGGTGCCTTTCATATCACCTGTGTGTATGAACTCAAGACCGTTGGACCAGGTGACGGGGGTTTTGGGTGTGTTGTTGGCACACACAAGCCGGCCAATGAGCAGAAACTGCTGGACACCGCCGGCGACTGGAAGCGGAACTGGGTCGACACGGAGTGGACGTCGCAGCTGCCGAACTGGGATGAAGATGCGCCAGTGCACCGCGTCGAGGCCAAGGCTGGGGACTGCATTCTATTCACTGAGAAGCTCAAACATGGTACGATTCCGTGGGCGGGGAGTGGCGAGCGCCGCACCCTCTTCTACAAGTACGTTCCTTTCGGCATGCACCACGGCGACGTCGCGTACGACCCCAACGACCCCGAACTCACCGAGCGGCAGAAACGGATCCTGGAGTTCTCGCCGTGCTGGTTTAACGAGCCCCGGGAGGACAAAGACTACTCTGCGAACCCGGCGCTTACAGAGCTCCATCCGTTGGCGCGTGTGGAGAGCGACCCGAGTGTGTTGCTGCCGGGCATGTCGTCGCCGCACATTCGGCTGACTAACGAGACCAAGGCGAAGTTGCTGAGTGTCGGTGGAGGTTGAGGGGCGAATCCTTCTGGGTGCACCATAAAAAAAGGACTTACGGCAATTAGTCGTGAGTCCTTTTTCTTGTTGATAACATTTTAAGAGGATCGATTGGGATCTGACGCTTTTTTTCCGCAGCCTAAGATTGATCGGTCTTCCATCTACACGCTCCTTGAGACTCTACAAAACCGGAAAGCTTGATGTAAATCCATTTGCTATGCAAAGATCAGGGCAGAATGGTTGTTGCTTTTTGTGCGCGATTTTTTGGGTGGGCTTTGGAATAATGGAGCGGGTATCGCTCTCTTGATGATTTTCGTTGTACCCCAAATGCCATTTTCCGATGGCAGCAGATACATATCCCGCATGCTTTTCCAAATGCTCAGCTAGTGTGACAATATCTAAGGGTAGATTTTCAATCAGAGGAGGGGGGAGTAATTTTGCCCAGGGTCGCCTATGCGGCCGGCATATGTTGTACATGCCAATCCTTGCGGGATTTTGACCTATTATGATGCTTGCCCGTGTGGGAGTGCACACCGTAGATGCGGAATATGCATCTGTGAAACGCATACCCTGAGTACAAGCTTATCAATATTGGGCGTCTCGATGAAATTGCTGCCATAACAGCCCTATGCCACGACTTTGGCGAGGCCGGCCGGTATCGCCCCACCAGAACGTCCTTCGCTAGTCAAACTCCCACCGACATTCTTCTGGAAGATCAGGTGCGAGGTCCAAATGCCCGATCCATCCTGCGAGTAAGTCACGGTGCTCCTCGAGAACTGCTCGGTGGGTCTCGTCGACCGAGAGATTTTGTGTCTCACCAGGATCGTCCTGCATGTCAAAGAGCTGCTCGATCGGATCATCCTTGTAAGCGATGTATTTATAGCGGAAGCTGCGAATCATCTGCTCCTGGTTGTTGCTGCACTCGGAGGCGACGAATGGGCGATCCATCTCACTACCCGCCAATGCGGGTAGGAGGCTTACACCTTTGGCACCGGGCGGGGACTCGATACCTGCGAAATCGCACAGCGTCGGCAAGATATCCATACCCGATACGAGTGTTTTCTCATCTACCACACCCGACTGTACGTGCTCTCCACCATTGATGACGAACGGCACTCTGACCGATTCGTCATACAGGAACCCTTTCCGTGTCATGGCGTGGTTAGCCATACCCTCTCCGTGATCTGACGTGAAGAGGACGACCGTGTCTCTTCGCACGTTGGTCGCATCCAGTGCGGCGAGAAGCCGTGCGAGCTCCGCATCCACCATCTCGACGTGTCGGAGATAGCTCCAGATGTAATACCGGAAGTGTGTGTCGCTCCAGTTCCCATATCGTGGTTCTAGGCCGTTGTGCTTTTTCGCGATGGCGGCCGGCAGTGGCTCGGGGATCGCCGCGAAATTGTCGGGTAGCGGAGGAAGCTCGCCTGCGATCTCGGGGTAGTGGAGGTCTCCCGTATCAACGCGGTTGAGCCGCAGCCACTCACAGATGTCGTGAGGCTGCATGTACGAGGCGACCATCAAAAAGGGCTTCGACGTGTCGCGTCCGTGCAGGTAGTTGACGCATCCGTCGGTGGCGAGGGGATCGGAGACCGTGCCCTGATGGCCGATCCCGCTGCTGAGTACACGGAATCCCTCGATCGAGTTGGGATAGCAGGCGGGTACGTGCCACTTGCCGGCGTAAGCGGTGTCATAGCCCGCCTCGCGAAAGTGCTCGCCCATTGTGGGTAGTCCGGGCCGGATCGATCGGCCGTTGGTCCAGACATTTGTCTCGCTGGTCGTGCGTGAGGTGAATATCGAGGATCGTGAGGGCGAACACACCGGGTTCGCACAGTAAGACTGAGTGAAGCTTGTTCCGCCACGGACAAGTTCATCGATCGCAGGGGTCTGCACATGCGCCTGGCCGAGTTCGCCGATGGTATCAGCGTGCTGCTGATCCGTGAGGACAAGAAGGATGTTAGGTCGAGTGTCCACTTTGCTGATCCTTTCGTCTGTCCTAGGCGCGTTGTCGGGCGAGATTGATCTGGTATGTATCAATGGCTGTGTCGCTCAACAGATAGACCATGTTGTAAGCGACGACGAGCACCAGTCGACCGCTTTCGTCCAACCAATAGTCGGTGGGAAGAGTAGCAGTTCCAGCCCTTGTGAAGCACCTGAGTTCGTGACCCGCGGCACGGGCTGGCTTTCGGGAAGAGAACCAGATCGATTGGTCGCGTTTGAGCGCAAGCATCCGTTCAAGGACGTTGCACGAAAGTCGGGTTGTATCGTTCTGAGGTAGCCTTTGCACCGCGTCGAACAAACACCAATCTCCGGTTGTCGGGCCCTCGACAGGTGTCGCGGACAAACGCCCGCCGATCGTTACAGCGACCTGACCATCTGACACAGTCGCATCCTGGTGCGTGTTCTGATCGGGTAGATCCTCACCTGATGGACCCGTGAACGTGCTGTCCAATTCCCACGACTCCGGTGAGGCGACATTGTCGTTGCGACATCGGATGTTCGCGGATGTTCTCCCGCCGATTCCGTCCAGCAATGCGATCTCAGTTACGACATCCAGTTCGATCATCTCGGCGGAGGTGGGCTGTCGCGTGATCGTGAGATAACCGGCGTCAATGTTGCCCTTGTCGTAGCCGTGATTCGTCCACACGAGATACGTGTGTGTCCATTCGCCATTGGGGTCGAACGCGCTCGCGTTTGGGAAAGACTCGATAACGCCAATCCGGTCCAGGCACTCGGGGGTGATCGGGTTGTCGAGTACTCGTCGTTCGTTAGGAGGCATGTGCAGGCCTTTCTATCGTGCGGTTCGCTAAATCGATGATGTAGCGAAGGTCTGTTCCTCGTTCCAGTAGATGTGTAGCAAAAGAATGTCGAAGTGTATGCATGGATACGTGTTTGTTAATGTTGGCTTTTTTGTAGGCTCGGTCAAAGACTTTTTGAACCGACCGTTCGTGTAAATGTCGTCCTGGCTTATTATTCTGCACTGAGATCGGCAATGCCATCATAAAACACTGGTGAGCCAATGGGTTCCTTTAGCAAAGGATCCTCGGTATCCTCCATCCAATGATATAGCTTATCAGAAAGTTCTTTCCGTTTTACACCCGCACAGTTACCCATGATGCCCAAACAAAACCGCCGACCCACTACGACAAGTCGGCGGCTTCAAAATTCAGCATCGACGCCTGTTCAGCGAACAATTCGTAGCGTCCACTTTGCCTCTTTGGGCACGTTTGCAGCTAAGAGCGTGATGCGCACCACGCGCGGTCCCCAAATCGTATGCAACCGTTCACCATCCACCAGTGAGATTTCCTCAGCAGAAGTCTCAAACACATCGGCATCAAAAGAGATTTGCGCAGTAACCGACATGCGCCCATCCGCGAGTTCAACCTCCTTGAGCTTCAGAACGCCATCGCCAATCTCAACATCACAGGCCGTCATCAGGTGCAGTGCGATTTCACCACCGGATTTTGCCAATTCAAACGCATCCTCGATCTGCACCCCGGTTGCCCGCTCAAATCGAATGGTGCGCACCCATTCCTTCAATCCGGCTTCGTCACCGTAGGCATCCGAGATATCCTGCTGGAACGTCACAATATCATCGGTCGCTTCATGGATCACATCTTTCGCAGCGTGCTCAAATCCCGGCTGTTGTGGTTCTCCATTCACCTGTGGCAAATTGTGATAGTTCGACGACATCGTCCAGATATCATACCGCTGTGGGCTCGAATTCTTTGCCGTATAAGGTTCAACTCCGGTATCGATCAGCAGCGGCTTGCCATCCACGAACACCACGAGATTCCCAATATCGTTGTGGTTGTGACTCTCCGCATTCATCCCACCTTTAGCCGCAACAAAGAATCCATCTGCAGATCCCGCTCTGCTGCGTGCGGTCATCACCTGAATTTCGGGGAACCAGGAGCCGAGAGGCAGTGGCTGTGCACCCTCCGACGCCAGCAAATCCACTGCGCTAAATAGCGCAGGCAACTGACGCGCTAC
>Ga0187827_10007759_pt1 | contig 11810 bp, 11 predicted proteins | sample ETNtaG_39_FD_167969 | JGI IMG/M metagenome (GOLD analysis project Ga0187827, IMG submission 167969) | Marine microbial and viral communities from oxygen minimum zone, Eastern Pacific Ocean - ETNP2014_SV_150_PacBio MetaG (Illumina Assembly) | ecosystem: Environmental > Aquatic > Marine > Hypoxic... | reverse complement strand
ACTATAAAAATATATACACAAACCATTAAATGCCGAAATACACTCAAAATTTTTTGCTAAAGTAATTTTTTTTTGAATATCGTAAATATATTTTTTTCTGTATTTATAAGATTTTAAAGATCTATTATTTTGTATTTGTTTAATATTATTATTTGGAAATTCTTTGCTCTCAAAATTCAGCATATCATAATAAAATGGTTTTGATGTTACTGAAATTCCAAAATGTTTTGTATGATTTTTTTCTAATTTCTGAATTAAATCATATATAAGTTTTGGTGTAAAATTTGTTTCAATAACATCATCTAAGTCAACAACGCAAATATATTTAGATTTTAAATTAAGTTCATTTATTTTATTTTTTAATGCTTGTCTTGCGGAAGCCAACCTTTTGATCCTATCATCAAATTTTTCAATAAATGTTGTGTCTACAAAAGTAAAATATTTCTCTATTGTTTTGGAAAGTTTTAAAATTTCATTAAAAGTATAATCACTAGAATTATTTTCACCTATAATTGCATAGATTTTTTTTTTTTTAGATATAAGATTAATTGTATTAAAAAAATTTAATAAATATTTTTCACAATTCTGTGCCAAACCAAAAAAAATAATATCATAAGTATTTTTGTTTGAATTTTCTTGAATATAATTTTTTGACATTTAAATTAATTTACAAAAAATATTTATAATTATATACAAATTTATAATATAAGAAGTATTAATGTTGAAAGATTTGTTACTGCTTATCAATTTTACAAGCAAATATTATAAAAAAAAATTGTTTTTTTTACAAATATTAATAATTATCAGTTCTTTGATTCAATTGTTATCGATTTTTTCATTTGGTCCATTAATTTTGATATTATTAGACAGTGAAAATATAAAAAAATTTAATCTTTCATTTATAAAAAAAATTATAGAAAATTTTAGTGAACAAGACCTATTATTATATTTTATCATAATAATAATACTGCTATTTATCTTATCAAATTTTTTAAGTATTTTAGTATCCAAAATATCTTTAAATTTCGGTCAGCAAATCGGAATAAAATTAAATAATCAAATTTTTCGTGATATAATGTTTAGAGAGTATCAATATCATCTGAATGTTAATAGTTCAGAAATAATTTCTAAAATAACTTTAGAAAGTGCTAGAGTTATAAATAGTATATTAATTCCTATGCTTTTGATAAATTCTAGGATTGCAATTGTGTTTTTTGTGCTTTTAGGATTGATGGCTTTTAATTTAAAAGCAACTATAATTGCTTTTTTTTTTTTGATTCTTAGCTATTTTATTATTTTCTTTATAAATAAAAATAGATTTATTACTAATAGCAACTTAATTAGTCATAATAATAGAATAAGACAAAAAATTATTTCTGAAAGCCTTGGAAATATGAGAGAAACAATAATGTTTTCGGCACAAGAATTTTTTTTAAAATTATTTAATAAATCTAATTCAATAATATCATATTCTATTGCTAATAATCAGTATTTATCCTCTATACCGAGATTTATTATAGAAATAATAGTTTTTATAATTATAATTTTTTTTATTTTTATAATGAAAACTAATGCTTCATTAGAAGAAAATTTACCTATGTTTGGCATTTATCTAGTTGCCGGCTATAAACTTTTACCAGCTCTACAAGCTATAGCCAATTCATACTCTTCAATTAAAGGGAACAATAGTGCATTAATAAATATAAAATCAGATCTAAATAATATACTTCATAATAATAAAAACACATTAATTGGTAAAAAAAAAATTCAAGAAAATTTTTCAAACATTGAATTAAAAAATATATATTTTTCACATAAAGAAAAAGTCATATTTAAAAATTTAAACTTCAAAATAAATAAAAGTGAAGTCGTAGGTATAATGGGTGAAACGGGCTCTGGTAAATCAACTTTTATTGATATTTTTTGTGGATTGCTAAGTTTTAAGAATGGTATTTATTTATATAATGAAAAAGAGATACATTTAAATAATAAGTTTGGTTTAGAGAACAAAGTTGCGCTGGTACCACAAAAAATTAATTTACTAGATGACAGCATTAAAAATAATATTTTTTTTTCAAAAGATGAAAATAATGAAAAATTAAGTTATTTGAAGGATATATGTATATTGAATTTTGTTGAAGAAAAAAATAGAAATTGGAATACAATTGTTGGTGAAAATGGTTCAAAATTAAGCGGAGGCCAAATACAAAGATTAGGCATAGCTAGAGCCTTGTTTAATGAGCCTGCAATTTTAATTCTAGATGAAGCCACTTCAGGTTTAGACAAAGATACTGAAAAACAATTGATTAATAATCTATTAAAGTTTAGGCCAAAATTGACTCTGATAATTATAAGTCACAATAAAGATCTTTTAAAATTTTGTGATAGAATATATGAATTAGAAGATTATAAACTTGCTCAAATAAATCAATGATTGAATCAATTATATTTAATAAAAAATTATTTGCAATTATTTTAAGATCAAAGTTTAAGAAAAAAGGTATTAATTTTTTTACTGAAACCAAAAATTCTTTTCAATTGGGATATATAAATTATAATACTAATCATAAAATATCACCCCATTATCACCCTAGAAAAAAAAAAATAATTTTTGATACAAGCGAAATTTTGTTTATTAAAAAAGGAAAAATTAAGATAAATTTTTATAATGAAAAAACAATGAAAAAATATTTCAGATCAAGAATTCTGAATAAAGGTGATATTATTTTGATTGTTTCAGGAGGTCATGGATTTAAAGTTCTAAGTAATGTAGAAATGATAGAGGTTAAGCAAGGCCCATATGATTTTAAAAAAACTAAAATTAGACTTAAAAAATAATGATACCTGTTTTCAAACCAATTCTGTCTGGTCAAGAGAAAAAAAATTTAGCTGATTGTGTAAATAGCAAATGGTTTTCTTCAAATGGAAAATACAACTATCTTTTGGAAAAAAAGTTTAGCAAATTAACATCTAGAAGATTTAGTTCAGCTGTCAGCAATGGTACGGTAGCTCTGGAACTTGCTGTTAGGTCTCTTGAAATTCCTGCTGGATCTGAAGTTATAGTTCCTACTTTTACAATAATTTCTCCAATAATTGCACTTTTAAAAAATGATTTAAAACCAGTTCTTGTAGATTTGGAAAGTAAGTATTGGACAATTTCAATAAAAGATTTAGAAAATAAAATCACAAAAAAAACAAAAGCTATACTGTTAGTTCATATATATGGGTTTCCAGCAAATATGAATGAGGTTTTGAAAATAAAAAAAAAATACAATCTAAAATTAATTGAAGATGCTGCAGAAATGCATGGACAATTTTTTAAAAATAAACCTTGTGGATCTTTTGGAGAGATTAGTACTTTCAGTTTTTATTCAAATAAATTTATTTCTTCTGGGGAAGGAGGAATAATTTGTACCAATAATTTAATAATAAAAAAAAAAATCGATAATCTAAGAAATTTATCTTTCGGTAAATCAAACAGATTTAAACATCAAGAAATTGGATATAACTTTAGGATGAGTAATTTGCAAGCTGCGGTGGCATTCGCTCAAATAAAAAATTTGAAAAAAATTATAAATATAAAAAGAAAAGTTGGAAAACTATATAATAGACTATTCAAAAATAACTCAAATATAGAGATTCTTCCATACAAAAATAATTTTTCAATAAATATATATTGGATTTATGGAATTATAATTAAAAATAATATCAAAAACAGATTAGTAAAACATTTAAATAAAAAAAATATTCAAACTAGAGATTTTTTTGTGGGTATGCATAATCAACCTATATTAAATAAAATGGGTATTATTAACAAAAAATATAAATTTCCCATCTCAGACAAACTCGAAAAAAACGGCATATATATACCTTCGGGACCAAATATTACTAAAAAAGAAATTTTATATGTAGCTAATACAATTAATAAATTCTTTAAATAATTTAAGTTAAGGATTTTTTAATGCTATTTTCCAATTTTTTATTAAAGTGAATTTGGTTATATTTAATAATTATTTTTTTTCCATTTATTTTAAGCTTATTTCTTAATCTTTTATTAGATAAAACTAAAATTATTTTTTTTTTTATATCCAAAACATTTTTTGGATTTATATATATTGCAGCATTTTTTAATTGTTTTTTCATGCTATAAACATTTGAACAAATCAAAGGTGATTTCATCATTAAAGCTTCTAATGGTGGAATATTTGTTGGACCACAAAATGATGGATAAACTGTCGCTAATGCATTTTTATAAAGTGAAGACATTATTTTATCTTCAACTCTTCCTAAAAATATAACATTTTTTTCCAATTTATTATTAATTACAAATTCATAAACTCTGCTATAATAATTTTTTTTGGAACCGCAAAATAATATTTTTAGATCTTTATAAATGGGTAAAATTAATTTTAATGCTTTTAATAAGTTAATATGATTTTTATGTTCCCAAAATTGTGCTGGATAAAAAATATATTTTTTTGGCAATTTAAATCTTTGTGAAATATTAATCTTTCGTTTGTTCACTAAGTATTTAGGAGTAACAAAAGGTAATATGTGTAATTTTTTTTTATTTACATTGTAAGACTCAATGACGTGTTTTTTGCCCAATTGAGAGTCGACTAAAATGCCATTACAATGTTTACAAATAAATTTGTAGTGAAAATCCCTATCAATTATAATTTTTGAAGAATATTCCTCAAATTGAGTTTCATACCTATGCATTAAATCGTGTATAGTTGACAAACTTTTTTTATTTATTTGATAAGAAGTAATATTTTGACTTGGAAAAATTACTAAATCACATTCACTTTTATTAATAAATTTTACTTCATCATAAAGAAAATTATTAAACAATAAAAATCTTTGACTTCTAGGTAGTATGAAAGAAAATATTTTATTAACTATCTTTTTATAAAAATTCTTTTTAATATAATATTTTTTTGATTTATTAGGTATTTCTTTTTCCCAAATTTTGTCTGTGTAAAAGTAAGTTATTCTAAATTTTTTTTTTATTTCAAAATAACTTAAAGCACTTATCATGCTTAAAGAATATTGATATATTCCGCCGACTTCCTTTGGTGAGCTTAATAAAATACCAATATTTTTCATTATAAATAATTTGATCCTAGCATATAAATAATATACGCACTATAATCTAATGAATTGTAATACCTAAATTTACAAATGCAATTTAGAGTAACTGACAAAGAAGGACTTGAGTACTCTCATATTAGTGGCGATAAAAACAAAATACACATAGACAATTTAACTAGTTATAATTCATATTTTGGTTCAAAAATATGTCGCGGAACTCTGGTAATAATTAAAGCATGCACAATATGCAATGAAGAAATATAATATTTATTTAAATGAAAAAGATCATTTAAAAAAATATTTTCTTAATTTGAAAATTAGTGATCAAATTATTAGAAAAATTAATAAAATATTAAAAAAAAATGATAGAGAAACTTTGTTAATTTTAAGTTCAGATCATTGGTATCGAATAGGGCCTGACAGAAAAAGAAGTAATGATTAAGAACAAAAAAGAATATCCTGTTCTTTTCACTTCAAAATTTTTGAATGATGAAAATTCATATTATATTACGAATAAAATAAATTTACTACTAATACATGACTTAATATTAAGTTATTATGATAATAAAATAACATCAAATAAAGATATTTATGAATTTTTTAATAATAAAAATTTTACAGAAACTTTTTTAGATACCATTTATCGATAATGAAAAACAGAATTATTATAACTGGCTGTTGTGGTTTTATTGGATTTAGTTTTTGTAAAAGATTATTAAAAAATAAAAATAACACAATAATAGGCATTGATATTGTAAACGATTATTATGATGTTAATCTTAAAAAAAATCGTTTAAAATTATTAAATAAACATAATAATTTTTACTTTAAAAAGATCGATATTAGCAATTATTTAATATTAAAAAAAAATTTTCAAAAAAAAATAAAAAGTATTTATCATTTTGCAGCACAAGCTGGAGTGCAGCACTCTATTAAATCTCCAAAAACTTACATGGACTCAAATTTGAATGGTTTTTTTAATATAATTGAGCTAGCAAGAATTTATAAAATAAAAAAAATATTTTATGCTTCCTCAAGTTCTGTTTATGGTGATAGTAAAATTTTTCCTGTAAAGGAAAATTTTAATTTGTTCCCAAAAAACTTTTATGGCTTAACAAAAAAGACTAATGAGGAAATGGCAGAAATATTTTCAAATTATTATAACATAAAAATAATTGGATTAAGATTTTTTACTGTTTATGGACCATGGGGACGACCTGACTTGGTAATAATTAAGTTAATAGAGTCCTACTTTAAAAAAAAAATATTTTATTTAAATAATTATGGTAATCATATTAGAGATTTTACATATATAGACGATGTAGTTAAAATTATTTTAAAATTATCAGAAATTGATTTTAAAAAAAATCACAATATATTTAACATATGCTCTTCAAACCCAATTTCATTAAAAAATTTAATAAAAATTTTTATTAAATTTGAAGGCAAACCCTTAATTAAAAAAAGGAAATTTCAAGTAGGAGATATATTAAAATCTTTTGGTTCAAATCAAAAATTAATAACAAATTTAAAAAGTTTTAAATTCACTAAATTTGAAACTGGAATTTTAAATACTATTAAATGGTATAAAATATATAATAAAATTAAACTTAGTAAGTAATTGTTTTTTGAGTAGAAAATTTATTCAATCTTTTTAAAATTTCAATAATTTTTTTTCCTGTATTTCCATTGCCATAAATAAATGATGGTCTAAATTTTTTTCCATACTGTTTTTTAATATTTTTATAAATCGAACTCTCTGATTCTTTTGATTGGACAACATTATTTCCACGAAGTCTATGATTTTGTCTATTGCCAATATTAATCGCGGGAACGCCTATAAAAGCGCCATCCCTAATTGCCGAGGATGAATTACCTAATAGACATTTACAATTTTTTATTAGAGGAATGTAATATTCAATTGGTAGATTTTTTACTATTTTATAATTTTTTAAATATCCTTTTTCTCTAAAAATTCTTATTTGTCGAGATATAATCTCATTTCCAGCGTCTGCATTAGGCCAAATTATTATATTCTTAACATTATATCTTTTAATTGATTTTAAAATATTATTAATTGTCTTTTTATTTTCTGACAACTTTGTGGTTACAGGATGAAAAAGTGTAACAAAATAATTATCAGTACTATTTAGTTTTTTTAAATCTCCCACTCCTTCTTTTGAAATAAATTTAAACTCTTTAGAATAGTTTTTTTTATTTAAAATTTCTTTTATAATATCATTTCTAGGACATCCAACATTATAAACTCTAGATTTTTTTTCTCCTAACTTAATTATTCTTTTTTTAGAATCGTTATTTGCAACAAAATGCATATGGGAAAGTTTTGTAATTGAATGACGTACGCTTTCATCAATAGTTCCCGTTACTTCCCCTCCCATTGTATGTGCAACAAGTATATTCATATAGGTCGCAGCAATTGCTGTAGCTATAGTTTCGTGTCTATCACCAACTGTAAAAACAACATCTGGTTTTAACTTATTAAAACAATCTGACAGAGAAACTAATCCCAAACCAGTAGTTTTAGCCATCGAAATTAACTCGGTTGATGAAAACTGGTTTTCTAATTTATAATCCACTTTAATGCCATCTCTTATAATTCTGTTATATACATCTCCAAATTTTTCGGATATTGCCGAAGCTCCAACAATAACATGTACTTTAAAAAATTTACTTTTTTTAGCATGAAGGATTACAGATTTTATACTATTGTAATTAGAAGAGGATAAAATAACAAAACAAATTTTTTTTATTTTCATATTAAATATTTTTTTTTTATAATTGTGTCTTTTTTAATATCTTTATTTATTTTTTTACCTAAAACTTTTTTATAATCGAAAGCTCTTATTCCGTCAGAAGGTTTTTTAAAAGTAATATTTGACATATTTAATTTTACATTTTTTTTTAAATCAATTTTAGCTACAGTACTTTTCTCAAAAATTCTTTTCATAGACTTATAAATTTTTAGATCATTTTTATTAACTGGATTTTCTAAAATTTTCCATATCTCTTTAATGGTTTTTGTAAAAAATTTAAATTCATCAGGTTCCATAGAATGTTTAGCATCACTACCGTACATCTTTTTTGATAAAGTAAAATGTTTTTCTATTATTGTGGCTCCTATTGACGCTGCTGCAAATGAAGCGGAACATCCTAAAGTATGATCAGAAAATCCAAATTTACATTTGTATTTATCTTGAAATTGCTTAATAACATTTAGACCAGCTTTTTCTATTGGACATGGATATATAGAAGAACATTGCAATAAAGTAAAATTATTCTTTAAAATTTTAACTGCTAAATCAATTTCTCTCCAATTACTCATTCCAGTAGAAACATATATATGTTTTTTTGTTTTTTTTAGTTTTTTAATTAATGGAAGATTCGTAAGTTCGCCAGATGGAACTTTGTAACTTTTAACTTTCAATTTTTCCAAAATATTAACAGCTTTTTCACTAAATGGGGAACATAAAAAATCGACCTTGTTTAGCTTGCAATACTTTATTATTTTTTTCCAGTCTGAAAATTTGAATGCAGTTCTTTTAAAATAATCGTATCTGTTTTCTGATATAAAATAACTTGGAGATGGCGCATTTATTAGAGTTTCTTCATCAGCAATATGCATCTGAAATTTAATTATATCTGCTCCTGCTTTAGCGGCAGATTTAATTAATCTCTTTACCATATATAATTTTCCATCATGTACAGAACCTAATTCAGCAATTATTTTATTTTTTTTTTTCAAGTTTATAATTTGTAATTTATTTTTTTTCTAAATCTTTAATATTAATAAAATTATTTGACAAATTTTTATTGTTTTTTTTTATCTCATCAAAATAATTCCATGCCAACACCAGTATTAATGGATTTTTCTCTTTAATCGCTTCTTTAGAACATATCGGTATATTAACTCCTGGTATAAATTTCTTATGTTTTAATTTATTGTCTTCTACAATAAAATTTATTTTTTCAGAAATTCCAAAAAAATTTAAAGCTGTGGTTGCTTTTGCTGGTGATCCATAACCTATTATTTTTTTATTTCTATCTTTTAATTTAGATAAATTTATTAATATATTTTTTTTAATTAAATATATTTTTTTTGCAAAATCTTGGTAGGTTTGAAATTTTTTAATCCCAAATTTTTCCTCTTCTTTAAGTATTTTATTTATTGTTGATTCTTGTTTTTTTGATTTCTCTTTAGAAATATATATCCTTATTGACCCTCCGTGTGTATTAATTTTTTCTGCTTTAAAAATTCTTGCTCCTAATTTATCAAAAAAATATTTTAAACTGATTAAAGACCAATAGTTATAATGTTCGTGATATATATTATCAAAAGTTAAATCTTTAATTGTGTTTAATAGGTATTGCACTTCTATAATTATCACTCCTTTTTTTGATAAAAGCTTTAACATGCACTCTGCCATAGTTTTAAGGTCGTCTGAATGGGCAAAAACATTTGATGCCAATATTATGTCTGCATTTTTTTTAATTTTCTTTAAATTTTTTTGATCTAAAAAAGCATTTACAGTTTTTATTCCTTTTTTTTTTGATATGGCGCACAAATTTTTCGCTGGCTCTATACCCAAAAGATTTTTTACCCCAAGTTTTTTAAATGGTAATAATCCTATGCCATCATTACTGCCTATATCAATTACATATGAATTTTTTTTTAATTTAAATTCTTTAAAATATTTTTTAGCAGCTTGATTAAAATGGTTTTTAAATGAAGCAGATGTAGAGGATAAATAAAAATAATTACTAAACATTTTTTTTGCATCAACTGCAACTGACAATTGTGCATTATGACAATTTGGACAGTAATTTAATTCCAAAGGAAATTTTTCCACCTTTTCATTTTTTGATTTAATTAAATTATTTGCTAAAGGTTGAAAACCCAAAGACAAAACTCTATTTAGTTTTTTCTTACCACAACATCTACATTCAAACTTGTAAATTTTTAACAAATTTCTTCTATTTTCTTCATCAACAAGTTTATATGGCAAAGTATGCGTTATACCGTAATTTTTGTGCTCTCTTTCTCCTCTTACTAAGTTTAAAAAAATTGAGTCCTTTGTAAACAGCATTGTGTGCGCTACGTTTGCTTTAGTTACAATTAAATCACCTTCATTAACGAGATGGGTTACCTTGTGAGTTTTTTTATTTATTAAATCCTTGTAAATACTTATAAATTGACCCTTAACCAATAAACATTTTTGTTCTTGAATTGGATGAAAATGATTTGCTCTTACGGTTGCTTTTTTAGACTCTATATAACCTATTAAATTAATAGGTTCTGATAACTCGTAATTGCTAATTTTTCCCCTAAAATCTTTAAATTCTTTTTTTCCTTTAAAAATTTGTTCTAAATTATATTTATTTTCTTTAAAAAGCCACTGATTAACCATTTGATTTATGGATTCTTCAAGGTTGTACAAAAATTTAAAGCCAGTTTTTAATAATTTTTTATTTGATAAAGTATAACCAGGGTTTGGAGCTTCATCTTTTGTTATTAACAAATTTACCTTTGGATTAATTTTTTTGCATAATTGTGCAACTGCTTTTACGGTAGTTTGTTCATTTACTAAATGAAATGTTTCTTTCTTAATTTTTTCATTTTGTTCAACAAACTTCATACATCTAACAACATCTATTAGACAAACCAAACTTTTTAATTGTTTACCTCCAGAAAATAATTTGATTGTTCCATTTTGGGATGTAATTTTTGAAAAAAGATTTGGCATTATATTTATTCGCATTGTATCTAAAGAATAACCATACACTGAACCTAAACGTAAAATTACATAATTATTTTTTGAATTTTTTATATCTATTTCGTTTTGCACTTTGCTTGTTGAATACATTAGAATAGGTTTTGGATTTTCTTCTTCTTTAATATTTTTTTTTGCAACTTGAAATCCTTCAAACACCACATGTGTTGAAGGAAATATAATTTTACATTTTTTTGGAATGGTATTTAAAATATTATTAGTTCCATCTACAGCTATAGTTCTAATCTTTTCGTCTAATTCTAAATTTGCCTCGGTTTTTGTATATGCCACATCGGTCACTCCTGCAAGATGGTGAACGACATCTGCATCACCTAAATGTTTTTTTAAGAAATTTTGATCTATTATTTGTCCTTGAAAAAATTCAATATTCCAATTTTTTAATTGACTTACTCTTTCAGAAATAAATCTATTATCTAAAGCTACAATTTTATTGCACCAACTTTCTCCTGAATAAATTTTGCAAAGCTCAGTACCTAAATATCCAAGAGCCCCAATGATAACTATTTTCTTCATTTAGATTAATTTTAAAATATACTTTAAAAAAAGAGTCAACCTATATCTAATTGAAAGATTATACAATATCCAACATTCGAATGATTTTTCTAAAAAATAATTGTTGTTTCTATTTTTAAGATGTTCAAATTCTTTAACCTCCACTCTTTTCCTTTTGCTTAAAACATTTTTATTCTTATATCCAATGTTTGTAATCATATTAAAACTTGGTTTTAAACATCCAAGATTTTTAGTTAAACAATCATTCACAATCGTATAATCCCAAGTTTTGTGCTTACCTAATGTAAAATCCTTAAATAAACTTAACCAATAAAGTCTTCCAAAAAAAAATGGAACATTTTTCTTAAAATTTTTATTTTTACTTAATTTTTTTAAATTTTTAATTTTATTTGA
>Ga0187827_10007754_pt1 | contig 11817 bp, 19 predicted proteins | sample ETNtaG_39_FD_167969 | JGI IMG/M metagenome (GOLD analysis project Ga0187827, IMG submission 167969) | Marine microbial and viral communities from oxygen minimum zone, Eastern Pacific Ocean - ETNP2014_SV_150_PacBio MetaG (Illumina Assembly) | ecosystem: Environmental > Aquatic > Marine > Hypoxic... | reverse complement strand
ATAATCCTAATATCTCATTTAAAAGGTGCTATAATCGTATTATTAATAATTAACAATATTGATAGCATGATTATGGTTACTGATACTGAAGGTTATATACATCTTATTGAATATTTAACTGAGCATTTAAGCTTTTTTGAAAATACCCCAGTCGCTGAAGACTCTTCTGATACGGTTATTGCCGTAATAGAACGAGAGCTTAGTGAACAAATCATTAATGTTTGCAGTCAAAACAATAGACTAAATTTCAACCAACGCAATGCTATTATTCGAGAGGTTGATGCTATCGTTTATGATTTAGAAGAAGTTTTATCTAGTGTTATGAATAACCCAATCACACAGGATCAAAGTCGTTTTTTTAATGAGTTTGCAGGTTTAATTAAGAATTTATTCGATGCTGAAATAAACAACCAACTGATTGATCAAGATAAATAACCACCGTATTATACTAGTCCACTAAGGTTAGTATGTATTAAAACGCTAGTTTGTCTGTTCATATTTCGCTAGAATAGCCACAAATAACTTGGCAGGCAAACCAATGAAAGCAACTGTGAAATGGATAGGTGAAGAGCTTTTTTTAGGCACTTCAGAAAGTGGACACACTCAAGTACTAGATGCTAATGGCGGTAACTTAGCACCAAGCCCTTTAGAGAGTATTCTTATATCTTTAGGGAGCTGTTCTTCAGTCGACGTAGTCAGCATTTTGCGCAAGAGTAAGCAAAATGTCTGTGGTTGTCATGTTGAAATTGCCGGCACTCGCCTACAAACAGTACCGAAATTATTTTCAGATATTCACTTACATTTCGTTATCACTGGTAAAGAAATTAATGAAAAACACCTAGCGCGTGCTGTTTCCCTATCAGCAGACAAGTATTGCTCTATTGCCTTAATGCTCAGTGGCAATGTTAACATCACTCACAATTTTTCAATTATTGAACAATAAAACATTTAGATGAGTAAAGTGTCTTTATATGGTTTTAATAATCTGACAAAAAGTTTAAGCTTTTCGTTGTATAGGCTACATTACGTTGGTGACGGGATTGCCTATCAAGATTATATAAACACAACCTTTAACGCTGATAAACTAAACCGTTTATTAACAAAAATTTGCGATGTAATAGGTGGTAATATTCTCAATATTGCCAAACAAGATTACCAACCACACGGGGCAAGCGTGACGTTAATGATCTCAGAAGAAGCTCAGCCTAGTGTATCAAACCTAACTCATGCTCATTCTCATGTAGCACATTTAGATAAAAGTCACCTGTGCATTCACACCTACCCAGATGATGCGCCACAAGAAGACATTGCCATTTTTCGAGCAGATATCGAGCTTTCAACTTGTGGTGTCATATCCCCATTAAAAGTACTTAGCTTTGTTATTGAAGCATTTAACGCCGACGTCGTGGACATTGATTACCGTGTTCGCGGTATGACTAGAAACACACATGGTACGAAGATATTTACTATAGACCACCTCAATCAATTGAGTGATTTTCTCTCAAGTGGTATCAAAGATAATTTCAACTTAGATGAACATAGTGTTAAGAACAAGAATATCTTTCATACTAGGCTAGCAAGAAAAAAAGTTATACTAGATAACCACTTATTTGGCATCAGCGATAGCCACTTAACCAAGACAGAGAAGAACACGCTGTCAAAACAAATTTCACATGAAATACGGCAATTATTTTTTCATAGTGAATAACATAGCACGGTAAGTGACTCCGCTTAATAACTTACAAATCGCTCATCCAATCAAGCTGTTTGTTCGCTTGTGTTTTTCGCTCTATTAAGTCACGAATCAAAGGCGTTAGTATCAGTTCCATTGCTAAGCCCATTTTACCTCCAGGGACCACTAATGTGCTTACCCTTGACATAAACGAACCATCAATCATGCGTAAATAATATTGAAAATCAACATTTTTAACTTCACGAAAACGAATAACAACAAAACTTTCATCCAAGCTAGGTATAGCCTTCGCACTAAAAGGGTTGGATGTATCTACTGTTGGTACACGCTGAAAATTAATATGAGTTCTTGAAAATTGAGGGGTAATAAAAGAGATATAATCTTCCATACTCCTGACTATACTTGCGGTAACAGCTTCTCGACTATGCCCTCTAACCTTGGTGTCCCGAACAATTTTTTGTATCCATTCTAGATTCACAATGGGAACCATACCAATAAGTAAATCGACATGTTTAGCTACATTATTTTCTTCTGTAACAACTCCACCATGCAAACCTTCATAAAACAATAAATCAGTCCCCTCACCTAGCTCTTCCCATGGAGTAAAAGTACCAGGCATTTGATTATAAGGAACCGCTTCATCGAAGGTATGTAAATAACGGCGCATTAAGCCCTTACCCGTTTCCCCGTAATCTCGGAACAATCTCTCTAGTGCGCCAAAATCATTGGCTAAGTGACCGAAATAACTAATGTTAGTATGAGAGGCTTTAGCTTTACGTTTTTCTAGATCCATTTCTTGACGTGAAAAACGATGAAAACTGTCTCCTTCCACCTTTGTAGAAGTTATCCCTAAGGTACGAAACATATGTTCAAAAGCAGAGGTAGTAGTAGAAGTGCCAGCGCCAGATGAACCTGTAATAGCAATGATAGGGTTTTGTGATGACATAAGGATACTTGAATACGAAAAAATAGTAGCTATTTTATACGGGGAATCCTCTTGAAGATCAAGAGCAAGAAGGTTTGATAAAGGTTTTCATTACCAATGTTTGATATTTCACCCTCTATATAAATAAAAAACCGAGCTAAAGCTCGGTTTTTAATATGAAACAAAAGCGATTGCTTAAGCTTCTGTTGATTCTTCGACTTCTTCAGTAGCTTCTTCAACTACAGGACGGTCTACTAGTTCAACATAAGCCATAGGCGCTTTATCACCAGTACGGTAACCGCATTTTAAAATACGAGTATAACCACCTGGGCGTTCTTGGTAACGTTCACCAAGTTCGCTGAATAAAATACCTACTACTTCTTTATCTTGTGTACGAGCAAATGCTAAACGACGATTTGCAACACTGTCGGTTTTGGCCAATGTAATCAGTGGCTCAACAACGCGACGTAGTTCTTTAGCCTTAGCTACAGTCGTTTTGATAACGCCGTGCTTAACTAAAGAGCTTGCCATATTGCGGAACATCGCTTGGCGATGACTGCTATTACGGTTTAACTGGCGACCGCTATGACGATGACGCATAAGTTAATCCTTCTTAAAAAACTGTTAAAAAAACGATGATCGAACTAGTCGTTATCAACGATGCTTTCTGGTGGCCAGTTTTCTAGGCGCATACCTAGAGACAAACCACGTGACGCTAACACGTCTTTGATTTCAGTTAATGACTTCTTACCTAAGTTAGGTGTTTTAAGAAGCTCAACTTCAGCACGTTGTACTAAATCACCAATATATTGAATTGCTTCTGCTTTTAAGCAGTTAGCTGAACGAACCGTAAGCTCTAGATCATCAACTGGGCGAAGCAAAATTGGGTCAAACAATGGTTTTTCTTCCACTTGTTCAACTTCTTTAATATCACGTAACTCAACAAATGCATCTAGCTGTTCAGCTAAAATGGTTGAAGCGCGACGGATAGCTTCTTCAGGATCTAACGTACCGTTAGTTTCCATATCCAAAATTAATTTATCTAAATCTGTACGTTGTTCAACACGTGCAGAGTCAACATCATAAGCAATTCTGACTACTGGGCTGAATGAAGCGTCAACTAACAAACGACCAATAGCACGATCTTCTTCCTCGGCATCACGGCGCGCTGAAGCAGGTACATAACCACGACCCATTTCAATTTTAATGCGCATGCTAACAGAGCCTTCACCTGTTAAAGTACAGATAACATGTTCTGGATTTGCAATAGTTACATCACCATCATGTTGGATATCAGCTGCCGTTACAGGGCCTTCACCTGACTTAGTTAAGGTAAGAACGGCTTCATCTTTGCCTTCTAAGTTAACTGCAAGCCCTTTAAGGTTTAACAATATTTCGATGATGTCTTCTTGAACACCTTCTTTACTACTGTACTCGTGTAATACACCATCAATTTCAACTTCAGTTACAGCACAACCTGGCATTGAAGATAAAAGAATGCGGCGCAACGCATTACCTAAAGTGTGACCAAAACCACGCTCTAATGGCTCTAAAGTTACCTTAGCTCGTCTAGGGCTAACGTTTTCAATACCAACCATTCGTGGTCTAAGGAATTCGGTTACAGAACCCTGCATATATGTCCTCTCTTAAAGTGCAACTTTACTATTTAGAGTAAAGTTCAACGATCAACTGTTCATTAATTTCGGCAGATAAGTCAGCTCTATCAGGAACACGTTTGAATGTACCTTCAAGTTTTTTGTTATCTACTTCAACCCAAAGTGGTTTTTCACGTTGGTCGGCCAATTCTAAAGCAGCAATAATACGTGCTTGAGTTTTAGACTTTTCACGAACAGAAACCACATCTTCAGCTTTAACAGTGAAAGATGGAATATTAACTACACCGCCGTTTACCACGATAGCCTTATGGCTAACTAATTGACGAGCCTCAGCACGAGTGCTTGCATAACCCATACGGTAAACTACGTTATCTAAGCGAGTCTCTAAAAGTTGTAACAAGTTCTCACCTGTATTACCTTTTAAGCGAGCCGCTTCTTTGTAGTAATTACTGAATTGTTTTTCAAGTACGCCATACATACGACGAACTTTTTGTTTTTCACGAAGTTGAACACCGTAGTCAGACAAACGACCGCGACGTGCGCCGTGTTGACCTGGTATTGTTTCGATTTTACATTTAGTGTCAATTGCTCTAACACCGCTTTTAAGGAATAAATCTGTTCCTTCACGGCGACTAAGCTTTAACTTAGGACCTAAATATCTAGCCATTTTCTTTCTCCAACTATCCTAAAAAAGCGATTAAACGCGACGTTTCTTAGGAGGACGACAACCATTATGAGGAATCGGTGTAACGTCAGTAATGTTGGTGATTTTGAAACCAGCAGCATTTAAGGCACGGATAGCAGATTCACGACCTGGACCTGGACCTTTAACGAACACTTCAATATTCTTCAAGCCAAACTCTTTTGCAGTAGCGCCAGCGCGATCTGCAGCTACTTGCGCAGCAAACGGAGTAGATTTACGTGAACCACGAAAACCTGAACCACCGGCAGTCGCCCAAGATAAAGCATTACCTTGACGGTCTGTAAGAGTCACGATTGTGTTGTTGAAAGAAGCATGAATATGAGCCATGCCATCAGCAACTTGTTTTTTTACGCGTTTACGCGTACGAACTGGTGTTTTTGCCATTGTCTAATCCCTCGTTACTTTTTAATTGGCTTACGAGGACCTTTACGAGTGCGCGCATTAGTTTTAGTGCGTTGCCCACGTAGAGGAAGACTGCGACGATGGCGAATACCACGGTAACAGCCAAGGTCCATAAGACGCTTGATGTTCATTGAAACTTCACGGCGCAAATCACCTTCTACGGTAAATTTGTCCACTTCAGCGCGAAGCAAGTCGATTTTTGCTTCGTCTAATTCACTGATCTTCGTTGATTCTTCAATACCAGCCGCTGCACAAATTTCTTTTGCGCGCGTTGGGCCGATACCGTAAATCGCAGTAATGGCGATTACTGCATGCTTACGATCAGGGATGTTAATGCCAGCGATACGGGCCACTAACACATCTCCTATAGTTATTTAAAATTACATTGGTTGGAAAGCCCGTTAGGATACCCAACCATTCTCTTTTTCGCAAATCGAAGCGGCATTATACAGAAAAATCCGCATAATGCCAGTTCAAAAAGATTTAAGCTTTAACAAATTACACATTAATACTCTACTGTAGAATAAGTAATTCGTAACTTAGGCTATTAGCCCTGTCTTTGTTTGTGCTTTGGCTCTGAGCAAAGAACGCGAATAACGCCTTTACGCTTTACCACTTTACAGTTACGACAAATCTTTTTTACGGATGCACGTACTTTCATTTTATACTCCGTTAACTTTATTAGCTCGGCCTGTCGACCTTAGCCTTTTAAGTTTGCTTTTTTAAGTACATTGTCATATTGATGAGACATCATATGCGTCTGTACTTGTGCCATAAAATCCATGATTACAACCACTATAATCAGTAGTGAAGTACCACCAAAATAGAACTGTACGTCCCAAGCTATCATCATGAATTCAGGAACCAAACAAATAAAGGTAATGTATAACGCACCAGCTAAGGTTAAGCGTGTCATTACTTTATCAATGTATTTGGATGTTTGTTCACCCGGACGAATCCCTGGAATGAACGCACCTGACTTTTTCAAGTTGTCTGCCGTTTCACGCGGATTGAAAACCAATGCCGTGTAAAAGAAACAGAAGAATATTATCGCTGCTGCAAGCATCAATACATACAAAGGTTGTCCCGGCGACATCGCCTGAGAAACACCTTGTAAGAAATCAGCCATTGGGCCTTCACCTTGTCCAAACCAGCTCGCAAGCGTACCAGGAAACAAGATAAGACTTGAGGCAAATATTGGTGGGATAACACCCGCCATATTCACTTTCAATGGTAAATGTGTACTTTGTGCAGCAAAAACCTTACGGCCTTGCTGACGTTTAGCGTAGTTCACAACGATACGTCGTTGACCACGTTCCACAAATACTACTAAGAAAGTGACTGCAAATACCACAACGCCTATAAGCAATAATACTAATAAGTGCAATTCACCTTGACGCGCCATTTCAGCTGTTTGACCAACTGCTGATGGCATGCCAGCAACAATACCTGCAAAGATAATGATTGAAATACCATTACCGATTCCACGTTCAGTAATTTGTTCACCTAACCACATTAAAAACATGGTACCGGTAACTAAACTAACTACTGCTGTGAAATAGAAACCAAAGCCAGTGTTTATTACTAAGCCTTGCATCATATCCGGTAAACTTCTGGCAATCGCTATCGATTGGACTGTTGCTAGAACTAATGTGCCGTAGCGTGTGTATTGACTAATTTTACGACGTCCAGCTTCACCTTCTTTCTTAAGCTCTGCAAACTTAGGGCTAACCACAGTTAACAGTTGCATAATGATTGAAGCTGAAATATACGGCATAATACCTAGTGCCAATACTGAGGCTCGCTCAAGTGCACCACCAGAGAACATGTTAAACATTTCTACAATGGTGCCCTTTTGTTGTTCAAAGAACTGAGCTAATACAGCGGCGTCAATACCAGGGATTGGTACAAATGATCCTAAACGAAGCACAACTAAGGCAACGAATACGAACCATAATCTTTGTTTAAGCTCAGACAAGCCGCCTGCGCCTTTATTATCCACTCCTGGTTTAGCCATAATCTGTATTATTCCTCGATGTTACCACCGGCAGCTTCAATAGCTGCACGAGCACCCTTAGTTACGCCTAAGCCGCGAACAGTGATCTTGCGAGTAATTTCGCCAGACAGCATGATTTTTGCTGTTTCAATGTTACGACCAATCAGGCCAGCATCCTTTAACGCGTGAATATCAACAACATCACCTTTGATAAGGTTTAGTTCATGTAAACGTACTTCAGCGCGAACTAAAGATTTACGTGAAGTAAAACCAAACTTAGGTAAACGTTGTTTCAATGGCATTTGACCACCTTCAAAACCAGGACGTACACTACCGCCAGAACGAGACTTCTGACCTTTGTGACCACGACCACCGGTTTTGCCGATGCCAGAACCAATACCACGACCACAGCGTTTCTTAGCTTTGTGAGATCCCGGTGCAGGGGATAAAGTATTTAAATGCATTATTAATCCTCCACCTTAACCATGTAATAAACCTTGTTGATCATACCACGTACAGATGGAGTATCTTCTAACTCAACTGTATGATTGATACGACGTAAACCAAGGCCTTTCAATGTAGCTCTATGTTTCGGTAAACGACCAATAGAACTTTTTACTTGTGTTACTTTAACTGTTTTAGACATGCTGAATTACCCCAGTATTTCATCAACGCTAAGGCCACGTTTAGCTGCCATGCCTTCTGGCGAATGCATATTCGCTAGGGCAGAAACAGTAGCGCGAACTACGTTAATTGGGTTAGTAGAACCGTATGCTTTTGACAATACGTTCTGAACGCCTGCAACTTCAAGTACTGCACGCATCGCGCCACCGGCGATGATACCTGTACCTTCAGAAGCTGGTTGCATGTAAACTTTAGAACCTGAATGACGACCCTTGATAGGGTGCTGAAGAGTTGTACCCTTCAAGTCAACAGTTACTATGTTACGACGTGCTTTTTCCATTGCTTTTTGGATTGCAGCAGGCACTTCACGTGCTTTACCGTAACCAAAACCAACACGACCATTACCGTCACCAACTACTGTTAATGCGGTGAAACTGAAAATACGACCACCTTTAACCACTTTAGATACGCGGTTAACGGCGATTAACTTTTCAGCCATATCACTTTGTTGTGAGTTTTCTTGATTATGATTAGCCATTATCAACCCCTAGAATTGAAGACCAGCTTCACGAGCTGCTTCTGCTAACGCTTTTACGCGACCATGGTAAAGGAAACCAGAGCGATCAAAAGCAACTTTAGAGATGCCTTTGGCTACAGCACGTTCAGCGATTGCTTTACCTACTGCAGTTGCTGCTGCAACATTACCTGTTTTTTCAACTTGTGCTGCTACTTCTTTGTCTAATGTAGACGCAGAAGCAATCACTTCGCTACCTGTTGGCGCAATAAGTTGAGCGTAAATGTGACGAGGAGTACGGAATATAACTAAACGATTCGCACCCAGCTCGCTAATTTTTGCACGGGCGCGTTTAGCGCGGCGCAAACGAGATGTTTTCTTATCCATAGTATTACCCTACTTCTTCTTAGCTTCTTTACGACGAACATGTTCATCTGCATAACGTACACCTTTACCTTTATAAGGCTCTGGCTTACGGTATGCACGAATGTTCGCTGCGGTTTGACCAACTAACTGCTTGTCAGCGCCCTTAAGCACAACTTCAGTTTGGCTAGGAGTTTCTACAGTGATGCCATCAGGGATAGCATGCTTGATTGGGTGTGAAAAACCTAAAGATAAATCAAGAGATTTACCCGCAGCTTTAGCACGGTAACCAACGCCTTGTAGAAGTAATTTCTTTTCAAAACCTTTACTTACGCCTTCAATCATATTATTGATTAAAGCACGCGCAGTACCGGCTTGTGCCCAAGCATTTTTATCATCACAAGCAACCGTAGTTTTAATTTGGTTTTCTTCTTGAGAAACCGCAACAAAACTGTGGATTGTACGTGATAATTCACCTACTGGACCTTTAACTTTGATGTCTTGACCTGATAACGTAACGGTAACGCCAGCAGGAACAACGACAGGTGCTTTTGCAACACGAGACATATTATTCTCCTTACTCTACGAAACCGATGATTTCACCGCCAATACCCGCAGAGCGAGCAGCACGATCAGTCATCAAACCTTTAGAAGTAGATACGATTGCGATACCCATACCTGCAAGAACTTGTGGAAGTTCGTCACAGCTTTTGTATACGCGAAGACCTGGACGTGAAACACGTTTGATCTTTTCAATTACTTCTTTACCATTAAAATATTTCAATTCAACAGATAGCTCTGGTTTTATACCAGCTGCTACTGAATAATCTGAAATGTAACCTTCTTCTTTAAGCAAGTTAGCAATTGCAACTTTAACTTTTGAAGATGGCATTTGTACTGCAACCTTTGCTGCAGATTGACCGTTGCGGATGCGTGTAAACATGTCCGCGATAGGATCAGTCATCATAACCATTTACTCCCGTGAATTACCAACTAGCTTTCTTAAGACCTGGAACTTCACCACGCATAGTTGCTTCACGCAACTTAATACGGCTTAAGCCGAATTTACGTAAGTAACCATGTGGACGACCAGTAACATTACAACGATTACGTTGACGGCTACTTGATGAATCACGAGGTAAACTTTGAAGTTTCAATACCGCATCCCAACGTTCTTCTTCAGAAGAATCAACGTTTGAGATGATTTCTTTTAACGCACGACGCTTTTCAGCATACTGAGCTACTAGTTTAGTACGTTTTGCTTCACGAGCTTTCATTGACGATTTAGCCATAACTCTACACCTTCTTCTTAAACGGGAAATTAAAGGCAGACAATAATGCGTGTCCTTCTTCGTTATCTTTCGCGCTAGTAGTAATAGTGATATCTAATCCGCGAATTTTATCGATTTTATCGTAATCGATTTCAGGGAAGATGATTTGCTCACGAACGCCCATGCTGTAGTTACCACGACCATCGAATGACTTAGGGTTTAAGCCACGGAAGTCACGGATACGAGGAATAGAAATAGAGATTAAACGCTCTAAAAATTCCCACATGCGTTCGCCGCGTAGAGTTACTTTCGTACCAATAGGATAGCCTTCACGAATTTTGAAGCCCGCAACTGATTTGCGTGCTACTGTCGTGATCGGCTTTTGACCTGAGATTGCAGTAAGATCATTTGTGGCGTGCTCTAACACTTTCTTGTCAGAGATTGCTTCACCAACACCCATGTTAAGGGTGATCTTTTCAATCCGAGGGACTTGCATGACACTTTTATAACCGAACTTTTTAGAAAGTTCCGCTACAATTGTATCTTTGTAAAAATCATGCAGTTTCGCCATCGTTTACTCCAATTAAATTAATTCGTTATCAGATTTGAAGAAACGAACTTTTTTGCCGTCTTCAACTCTAAAACCAACGCGGTCAGCCTTACCCGTTTTAGGGTTAAGGATAGCTACGTTAGAAACATGCAAAGGTGCTTCTTTTTCAACAATACCACCAGGCTGCTGTAACTGAGGTACAGGCTTAGTGTGCTTTTTGATTAAGTTAACGCCTTCTACGTATACTTTACTGTTTTCAACAAGGACTTTGGTAACTTTACCAGTTTTGCCTTTGTCTTTACCTGCAAGTACAATTACTTCATCATCACGACGAATCTTAGATGCCATTATCGTGACTCCTTATAGTACTTCTGGTGCTAATGAAACGATCTTCATGAACTTTTCAGTTCTTAATTCACGTGTCACAGGCCCGAAAATACGAGTACCAATTGGTTGCAAGCTTGCATTAAGCATTACAGCCGCGTTTTCATCAAAACGGATGGCAGAACCATCTGTACGACGAACACCTTTCTTAGTGCGCACCACTACCGCAGTGTGAACATCACCTTTTTTTACTTTACCGCGAGGACTTGCTTCCTTTACGGCAACTTTGATGATATCACCAATGCGTGCATAGCGACGGTGCGAGCCACCAAGAACCTTTATACATTGAACACGCTTAGCGCCGCTATTATCAGCAACATTCAGCTGTGATTGCATTTGGATCATTGATTTTTGCTCCTTTAGTTACCTTTTTCCGCATGATAAATCAGGGAAATTTCAAAAGGTAAGATAAAATTCAAGGCCAGAAATTTGACCCGTCACTGCCTTTAAAAGACCGCCCAGCCACTGAAAATATTGAACCTAAGTCCACTACTCAAAGTTAACGGGCGCGAGATTATAACACCACTCAATCTAAAGTGGTAGTTTAATATGATAAAAAATATACAAGCGAAATGGCTCATAGTTAATGCTTGAAAAATCAGTCTTCGCTTACTTTTTATAGCCTATAAAATAAACTATCAACGATTCATAGCAAAACAATTTGTTTTAAGAAATTATCCTGCCCAGTATATAACCCTAGCCCAAATCAATCATGTTTTGACTTAGCTTTGCACGTAAAAACTTAAGGCAACGCTTTTCCTTCACCCCTTAATCTA
>Ga0187827_10007749_pt1 | contig 11832 bp, 7 predicted proteins | sample ETNtaG_39_FD_167969 | JGI IMG/M metagenome (GOLD analysis project Ga0187827, IMG submission 167969) | Marine microbial and viral communities from oxygen minimum zone, Eastern Pacific Ocean - ETNP2014_SV_150_PacBio MetaG (Illumina Assembly) | ecosystem: Environmental > Aquatic > Marine > Hypoxic... | reverse complement strand
CACTCTTTGCGTGTTATAGAAGATTGTGCTCACGCAATAGAAGCTACTATCGATGGAAAGCATTGTGGTGTTTTTGGAGACTATGGTTGTTTTAGTTTTTACATTACAAAGAATATGACAACCATAGAGGGTGGTATGGTGGTATGCCGTACTGAAGATCAAGCTGATAAGATTAAGATCATGGCTCTTCACGGGATGGATAAGGATGCCTGGCACCGGTTTTCGGATAAAGGATTTGTTAATTATGAGGTTGTAGAACCGGGTTTTAAATATAATCTGACTGACTTGTCAGCATCTTTTGGGATACACCAGTTAAAACGAATTGAGACTATGTATAAACGTCGGTTAGAAATTTGGGAATATTATAAGAAAGAACTAGTTGGCCTTCCTCTGATTTTGCCTCCTGCTGTACCTTCAGAGATGAGGCATGCATTGCACCTGTTTATATGCCAGGTAGATGACACACTTACTGGTATAACTCGTGATCAACTGGTCCAGGCTCTTCATGAACTTCGAATAGGATGTGGCGTTCATTATACGCCAATCCATTTACACCATTACTATAGAGAGACTTATGGATATCGGGAGGGGGACCTGCCTAATGCCGAATATATTGGTGCCAGAACTTTCTCTATCCCTTTGTCAGGGCTCGTGACTGATGAGGATGCTGCAGATGTGGTAAGAGCTTTAAAATATATTTTAAGTAAGTCTAACTCGGGATTTAAGAGTTTTTAAATGAGAGAATTAAATTACAAGCGATATTCTCATTTAACAGATATGGGCGTTTAAGTGTGTTGAGGAGGTATTGAGATTGTTTTTATTTAACAAGTCGCCTGTTTATTGGTCGACTATTGGTTATGATATAACAATGAAGATATTATGTGGCAAAGAATACTGGAAAACGTATGCGGATATTGCGCAATTGATTCCAGACAAAGCTTCAGTTGTGGATGTATGTTGCGGCACATGCGGTCTGTACATCAATTTTCTGCAAAAAAAATCATGCCGGTATATTGGCTTGGATGTTAACAGCAATTTTGTTAAAGTTGCGCGTAATCATGGAATTAAAGCAAAGGTTTTTAATTTGTATTCAGATACTGTTCCGCCAGCCGATTATGTGGTAATATCCTCAAGTTTTTATCATTTTCACAAACGTGAAGACGAGATATTTAACAAGCTCTTATCGGCTTCACGTTGCGCGTTAATTATTAATGAGCCAATCAGGAATGTATCGTCTAGTACTTTTTTTATTTTTAGGTGGTTAGCCGCTATTTTAAGCAACCCGGGCGTCGGGGAATACAGATATCGCTATAATCCTCAGAGCTTTCAATCTTTTGCGGAAAAGCATAATGTGTCTCAGTTTGTTTACAAGGCTGGTCGCCGTTTTGCGATAGGTATATTCAAAAAAAATTGTAGGAATATATATTAACATAAAGTTAAGCGTTTATCCTAATAATAATTATGCCTGAAGTTTCTATTATCGTGCCGTGCTACCAGGAGGAAACACATTTAGAAAATAGTGTTTCAGAGTTAGTATTTAGTTTGCAAGCATTTAAATTCGATTATGAATTGATATTTATTGATGACAATTCTGTAGACAAAACACAATTGAGTTTGCAGTCAATTCAAAAAAAATATGACAGGGTCCGTGTGCTTTATAATCATCACAACATTGGGAGAGGAGCGACAGTAGAAAGAGGTATAAAAGAGTCTACCGCTAAAGTGGTTGGATTTATAGATATTGATTTATGCACGCCCCCAGTAAATATGGCTACGTTGATACAGCTTGTCCTTGAAGATGTCGTGGATGTTGCCACGGCCAATAGGATTTACAAATTACAGATGGCAACCTTGCCATTTATGATCCATAGAGTAATACTTTCTTATGGTTATAGAATTCTTTCGAGGTATTTCTTGTGGCATAAATTTGCGGACACAGAGACAGGCGCTAAATTCTTTGATCGTAAAAAGATTCTTCCAGTTGTGGATAAGATTGAGGATAAACATTGGTTTTGGGATACGGAAGTTATGCTTTTAAGTGCAATGGAGGGCTTAAGAGTTGTTGAGATGCCTACTGTTTATGTTAGAAGGCTTAATAAACCGACTACTGTTAAAATTGTTAAGAATGTATTTTTATATTTAAAGAATCTTTGGGTGTTTCGAGCCAGAATAAATGAATTTCGTAAAAAGGGGGGGGAGGTGAAAGCTCCATACAATTACGAACAAATATGGAGGAAATTATCTGGGGGTTTGTAAATATTGACGAGTTATTGCGGTAATAGATATACTCTGCCTATCCATGTGTAGTGACTGCGGAACTAAGGTGTTTTCTAATGTGCTGTTGGAGGCCATGCAATGAGGGGCTTCTCTAATTACAATTAAGATTAAAACATCTGTAACTAGTAGAAATGCTCTGCTTGTCCATTTGTTGGAGATATCTACAGGAAAGGAAGTTGAGTTTCTGGAAAAGCTTGGTCACATACTTTTGTGCGGATGTAAAACGGGTAAAACCCAGAAAGTGAGAATGTGCGGTTATCTTGTTTATTTGGTTTTCCAGTGTAAAATGCGAAATACCAAACTGCTTAAAGCTTTATCCAGGCGTGTTTCATGTTTTCCTGTAACAATGTTTCGTAAAAGTACATAAAAACGAAATGGTCGCACAAGAAAAGAAATTCCAAAAAATAGCAAATATCCAATCAATTGTGCTGCTGTAAGAAAATGGTTTGAGTAACTATTCGAATAACTGGTGTTGTTTTTAAGATCAGAGATTGATAGTAAGCTTAAAAAATAATCGTCGTTAAGTTGTGGGATTTTATTTTTTGCTCGTAAAAGGGTAAACAGCTCAGAACCGGGGTATGGAGCAAATGGAGATATTGTTATAGTGTGTACACCCGAATAAGCCAGCCTCATAATAAAAACCATGCTTTTCAAAACATCGTATTTTGTTTCAAATGGAAATCCAAATATTATATTTGCTTTGGATATAATGCCGTGCTTAACGCTTGACTTCATAGATCTTATTATATTCTTAGGTATTATGTTCTTTTTTATATTTTTCAAGATCTTAACGCTTCCAGATTCCGGAGCGTATGCTAGATTGCGGCATCCTGATTTGTAAAGAAGGGGCATTACATCGGCATCTAACGCTTCGTGCCTGGTTCCTGACGGCAATTGCCAGGTTATATCAAGGTTGCTCTCTATTAAAAGTTTGCAGAAATTGACTATCCAACTTTTTTTTACGATTGCGGTTAGATCGTAAAAATCAATATTTGAAACGCCATACTTTTCAACATATTTATTAATTTCCTTTGTTACTTTTTCAGGCGCTCTTGCCAGATAATGGGTTGTCCACATAGAAGCGCTTGAGCAAAATGTGCATTTATATGGGCAACCACGCGAAGCGATAATTGGCATACTTTTGCCACGGTTAACTCCATATCCTAAACTATTATTTAAGTAATTTTCTAGAGGGAAGAGGTCCCATGCTGGTTCAGGAATAGAGTTGATGTCAATAATTCTTGCCCTCCTAATGTTTTTGATGAAGTTTTTTTCATCTAGATATGCGATACCGGCAACATTCGACAATTTGTTTCTTTTCTCAATAATTGCGATAACAAGCTCACGGATGGTGTCTTCTCCCTCGCCTAAAACAACATAGTCTGGCCCCCATGTTTCTCGTAGGCAAAATTCTGGCAAGGCTGTGCAATGTTCGCCTCCTAAGATAATTTTAACATGAGGAAAACGATTACGTACCAGCTTTATTAAATCTTTAACCACTGGCCACTCAAATGAAAATAGGCAACTTATGCCAATTATATTAGTTTCAGGATCAATTTTTGATACGATATCGCTTGGAGTAATGCCATGAAATTGTAATGTATTGGTGGGGCCTGGAAATGTGTTTAACGGTGCTTCTCCAATTCCGTCAATTACTTGTACCTTGTGATTATTATGCTGAAGGCTTGAAGCGATATAAGCCAACCCTATAGGAAGGCAAATGCTTGTAATATAGGACCACTTATTTATTATTAGTGGTGGACGTAATAATGCGATTGATGCCATAATTTAGTTCTGCAAAAAAAAATGGAGAAGGCCGGGCTTTCTTAAAGACAAACTTCGGATAGAAGTAATATAGATAGTCAAAGTATTGTTACTTCGTTTAATAATTAATCTGTCATATGATAGGCTGTGCATTGATAATACTATACCAGGGCTGATCATACAAAAGGCATGAATGATGATTTATAGTTTAACACAAACAATATGAGATTGCAAATTTCATGTTATTTGAACTTGTTAAGGCGAATGGACACGTAAAGTCAGACGAGAGATAGAATCAATACTATATTATCTGGATGTGGGCACATCATGAGGAAGCTCCTTACTGTGCTTCTATTTGTCTTTTTTCTACAGGAAGAGATTACCATTAACAGGCTAAAGCAATTTAAAACATAAGCAGTACTTTGGCCTCATCTCTGAAAAAATGACTTTCTAAGGCACGGCCAAATAATCTAAATTATAAGTATGGATTTCTCTTTAGAATATTTGCTGCTTTTTAAATTATTAAGGATATTTGTTCCCATATCAACCACTGCCGTTATATATTCCATGAGTCTAATTTAGGCAGAGGCGGTGCGTTTAAAACCGGATTTAAAGAAACTAAAGGAAGAATTACAGGGTTTATTGATATTGATTTGGAAATTCATGCTCTATACGTTCCTTTCTTTGTGAACTTCATAGACAAACATGATTTTGACGTCGTTACAGGCTATAGGTATTACATACTGAGTCAAACAGGACATATTTTTAGAGAAAATCTATCACCCAGAAAATAGAAACGCCATAACCATTTTTGAACCCAATTAAAGCATTTTCAAGCAGATTAGCGTCCATACAAGTTTTGCATCCCTCTTGCATTGCCGTTGTGGATTAGGTTCCGTAGAAAAAATAAAAAGTGATGCCTGTTAAAGAACCAAAAGAAAGTGTGATTTCAATAATTGTCCCTGTACACAACTCTTCTCATACGTTAAATTCATGCTTATCTGCCTTAAAAAACCTAAAAGATAAAAATCATGAAATAGTGCTTGTGAATGATGGAAGTACGGATAATTCTCTTGCCATTTGTATGGAATTCAATTTCAAAGTCTTGACGCTGCAACATAATAAGGGTCAGGCGGTAGCCAGAAATAAAGGTGTTGAACAAAGCAAGGGAGACATTATTGCTTTTATAGATTCTGACGTAATAGTTCCCACTAACTGGCTTGAAAAATATCGTGAGCTACTTTCCACATACATTGATACTGATATGATATGCAGTGGTTATGGCTGGAGTGTTGAAGATACTTTGCCAGCAAAATTTGCTTTTCACGAATGTGCCTATCGCCGCCAGAATCTCCCTTTATATATTACTTCCTCCATTTCTTCAAACTGCGTAATTTATAGGGATACCTTTGAAGATATTGGTGGTTTTCCGGAATACTACCTTAACGATAACAGAGATAATACTAACACAAAAGCGGTAGCTATCAATGAAGATGCAGAATTGGGGTTTTTGCTTGCAAGAAACGGAAGAAAGATTATCTGGAGCAATAATAATCCTGTAGGACATTATTTCAGAAAATCTTGGAGAGAGTATTTGAATCAGCAATTTGGTTTTTCAAGATACGCCATGTTGAGTATTTTTAAATTCCCTAAAATGCTTTTTAATGAAGATATTTATAGTCAGGAAAAAATAATTCCTCAAATTCTAATAATTTCAACAATGCTTCTTGCAACTTCAGGGTTGTTTTTTGGAACTATTGGTATTATAGCAACTATTGCACTTGAAATTGGAGGACTGTTATTTTTTTACTATTATCTCTACGATTTTCTTCGCTTCCTTAAATCAAATCATAATAATTATCTGTTTCACCAAACATTTTTCTTTATTATGGTTACACGATTTGTTTGGTTTGGTGGCATTGTTATAGGGATAAAGGATGGTTTCTCTATGCTTAGGAACAACTGTTTCTTAAAGGCTGTCGCAAAATTAAAATCTCGGTATATTAAAACAAGACTAAAATAATTATACAGCAATTACTATTATTTCTAAATGCTATCACAAACCAATATTATGAGTAAGCACAGCTCTATCAAAACAAAAAGACTCCATTTACATTGAATTATAATACTGCACGGGTCGTCAGCAGACAATCCGCGGTTGGTAATACTTTGATTTGCCAATAGGGTCATCTATGAATATTTTATTCTAACATTTAGGATTTTGCTATGAGAGTCTTATTAACATCTCCACCCCAGCCCACTCATTCTATTCTGCCTGAAAAAATTAAACCCTTTCATAGAATTTTGAGGTGGATAGGTGGCAATAAAACTATACTTGGACTTCAACCACCATACGGCCTTCTATATCTTTCGGTATATTTAAAAAGAAAAAACCATACTGTAGTAGTAAAGGATGGGTTGATTTCTTCGTCGGCTTCCATAGTAAACGAAATCAAAAAAAATCAGATCGATATTGTTGGCATTTCAAGTGTGTCATGGAACTGGCATGAGGCTAAACTACTCGCTTATTTATTAAAGAATTTATTTCCATCTATAAAGATTGCAATAGGTGGTGCGCATGTCAACAGTGAGCAAAAAAATGTGTTAAAAGAATGTTCATGCTTTGATTATGCATTCTATGGAGATGCAGAAGAATCTTTTTGCAAACTTGTAACTGACCTAACTTCCAAAAAAGAACCTGAAGTTATGGAAGGTTTTGCTTTTAGAGATGGAGATGCAATTATTGGGTCCGAGGTCAACTCTGTCATTAATGATTTAAATGGGATGTTGTTTCCAGATAGAGACTCTTTGGGCTTTGATAACTATCGTCCTTCTCCTCTTTATTATAGGAAGTTGCCTTTTACCGCTATTTTCGGATCAAGAGGATGCCCGTATAAATGTACGTTTTGTCATACTGATCCACATGTGAGGATGAGAAGTCCTGGTAATATTGTTGAGGAAGTTGTGTTTTTGCAGAACAAATATGGAATTAAAGAGGTCACTTTTTATGACGATACATTCACCTTGAGAAAGAGTCGCATATTAAAATTATGCGATTTATTCTTAAAGAAAGGAATCAAACTTAGCTGGTCCGCTAGTGTGCGAGTTGACACTGTTGACAAAGAAATGTTGACTCAAATGAAAAAAGCGGGGTGCTGGAGACTCCTCTTAGGAATTGAAAGCGGCTCTCAACGATTATTGGATAAATTAAAGAAGAGGATAACGATTGACCAAACTCGATATGCTGTTGATCTTATTCGAAATTCTGGTATTCAAACATCTGGAATGTTTATGTTCGGCATCCCGACAGAAACATACGAGGAGGGCCTTAAAACAATTAAATTTATGAAAGATATTAAATTAGACTATATTAACGTCTGCAATTTAACTCCATTTCCTGGGACAAATATCTATAAGGAAGTTGTCAATGAAAGTGGTTTTAAAGGTTTTGAAAGAATGAATATGTTTGACATTGCCTATCTGCCAACAAGTATGAATGAATCGCAGCTTACTAAGCTTATAAGGAAAAGTACACGTGAATTCTATTTAAGACCATCTTATATTTTTCGCCAAATTATGAATATTCGATCTTTTGGTGACATCCTTCGATACATTAGAGGCATGTTAATTGTTTTCCTAAAATGAGCAATGAATATTTCAATTGTTTTATATTATACCAGTAGACAATGCTATAATATTTTCATATGTTTTAAAAATCTATTTTGTAGTGCTCCCTGCTAAGCAAGGTTAAAATTGTTATTAATACAGGTTTTACCTCTGATGATTTTGTGAGAAACAAGATGTTACGTCGAAAATGAGTAAAGAAAAGATTGAAAAATGCTTTTCGCATATTTAAGAAATATAGGAATAGTGTTGGTTATGAAAATGGTTCTACACACAAATCAAAAAATCAGCAGACTTTGAAAAAAGGTTTATGGAATTAGAGAAATGTATGGAAGAAATGGCAAAAAGAGTTAATTAATGCTTTTAACAAGGAGATCGTATGCTTTTGATAAATCCGTCGATTAGTATAAAATCGCAAAATAAATTGTTAAGTAATTGTCTTTACTCCAGTTTTCCAACAGGTATTGGTTATTTAACTTGTTATTTGAGAAAATATAATGCTGCAAACATTACTATTTTCGATGAAAATATTAACCAATTAACAGAACAGAAATTAAATGAAGCTTTAAGTCAAATAAGTCTACCTCGTATAGTTGGAATTTCATGTTTGACTCTCACTGTGAAAAGAGGGATGGAGTTGGCTAACAAAATAAAACGCATCGCTCCTGATACAACTGTAATCGTTGGCGGTATTCACCCTACAGTTATGCCAGAGGACTGTTTACTAGAGACAGGTGTCGATATTGTAGTCAGGGGTGAAGGTGAGGTGACTTTAAGCTATTTGTATGACTTGATAAAAGGAGGGAACTCTTATTACAACGTTGATGGGATTTCATTTATTAAAGACAAAAAAATTATACATAATAAGCCAAGAAAGTTGATAGAGAACTTGGATACAATACCTGAATTTCCATATGCATTATTTGAAAAAGACATAAATAAGTATAGAGATTTTGGGTCTATTTTAACTTCTCGTGGTTGTCCATATCCATGTATCTTTTGTTCACAAAAAGCTATAACAGGAGGAAAGTATAGGTATTTTTCAACAGAAAGGTGTTTGAAAGAAATTGGATTACTGGTTAATAAATATAACCAAAAAAAGATATGGTTTATCGAAGATAATATGGGTGTTCATAAAAAAAGACTCTTTGATTTGGTAGATGGAATCATTTCTTGCGGTTATAATCAAAAAGCTGAGTTTGTTGCAGATTTAAGAGCTGATTCAATAGATTATGATCTCATAATGAAGTTGAAAAAAGCTAATTTCACTATGTTCGTTATTGGGGCAGAAACAGGTTCAGAGAAATTAATGAAGGTTATTAATAAGAAAGAAACAGTAAAGCAGAATAATGAAGCCATCCTTCTTGCAGCTAAGCATGGTATAAAGGTAAGTGCTGTTTACATATTTGGATTACCAACAGAAACAAGAGAAGAACGTAAATTAACTTTTAAATTATCCAAAAAGCTCCCATTAGATAACGTTCGTTTCAATATTGCTACACCCTATCCAGGCACTGCTTTATATAAGTTGGCAAAAGCTGAAGAAAGGTTAAAGGTTTTAGATGGGTGGGAGAATTTTAATGTTCAGTACTATTTAATGGGAGATATTATTCCTTACTATCCAAAGGATACGAATAAATATTTATTAATATATGATACGCTAATGGCAAATTTGCGGACATACATCTGTTTTAGAGGCTTAAAGAGTTTGGCAAAGTCTACGTTGTCTGGAGGAGCTGTAATTTCTATACCAAAAAAATTGTCATTTAGTTATTTTATAATAATATTAAGATTAGGTGCTTTTATATTAAAAAGGTTTGTGTATATACTTTATAAAGCCAAAATTGAAATTGTTCTAAAAAATATATCAGCAAAGTTTTAACAAAAAAAGTGAAATAGATTTGCACACGAGGGGAAATATATGCTTTTAAAGAGGATAAATTACTTATACATCACGATTATTCTTATTATTGGTTACATGCATATTGGGACAGGCCTTTATTCTGATGATTTTGTTTACTTAAATAATGTCCCCAATTGGACATTATCCTCACTTAAGATACTATGGAGTGGCCCTCAGTGTTATCTCAATATACCGACTTTCTTATTTTATTTAGTTCAAATATACTTAATTGATAAGAATTTTATATTATATGACCTTGTGAAAATTATAGTATTATTGTTTAGTCTTCTATTAACTTATAGATTCCTTGTAGATTACATAAGTAAATATAGGGCCATTTTGATAGCTGTTCTTTTTATTTTATATCCAATTCATGATGCAACAAACTACTGTCCTATTAATCAGTACCAGGTTATAACTGCAGCTCTGGTAATGTATGCCCACTCTTTAATAAATGCAGAGCGTTATTTTGCAGGTCTATTTGCTGGACTATTTGCATCTTTCTTCAGTTATGCTTCTCCTCCTATGGTCTTTGGGCTTTCGATTATCTTTTTATTAAATAAAAATTATAAAAGGTTTACTCTTTTTATCCTGCCCCAATTTATTTACATTAGCTCTTTTTATGTGATGAAACCAATTGTTGGGGTTAATACTATTCGGACTGAACATGTCACTAATCCGATTAAGTATTTAAAACTTTATATGCTACAGGTGTTGAGCGGACTTGATGTTGCTATTGGGCCATCATTTTTTCTTAAGGTATATTATTCAATAGTGAACCTGTCACTGTACTCAGCCGTTATAGGTTGTGTAACTGTTTACATTTTTTACCGTTTTGTTGAAATTAAAAAGGAGCCAATAAACGTTGCCTTGTTCTGGGGGGTTGTGGCTATTATGCCATTAACGTTTGGTATGTTTGCTTTAACAGGATATTATCCACAAATGGCCTTTGGCCTAGGTAATAGAGTTACTACATTATATTCACTGACTTTATCATTCCTTGTTATTTTCCTTTTTATGCAAAATAAATGGATCTCAACAATTGTTTTTATAATCTTTATATTTTCTGTGCTTGGGATATCTGATCACTGGAAAGCTTGGAATAAGCATCAAATGAGCGCTATTAATAATATCAGAAACAACAGTCAACTCCAAGGCTATAAAGGAGATAAGGTTATATTTGTATCAGGTAATCAATATAGCAAATACGGCCCGATCAGCCATATAGAATTTTTATCAGAAAGTTGGGTGTCAAATGCCGTGTTTGATCTGGCATTAAAGGAAAATATCCGTGCTGTAACAATTAATAAGCGTCATGTTTATGAAAATGGATATCTGGTTGATGCAAGATATAATACAAAGGTTGAAGTAAATGATTATATCAATGTGTATGATTCTGGAAATGACAGGTTGTTTACTTTGAATGTTGTAGAAATAAATAGTTATATAGATTCATTACCACCTGAAAATCGTCATTGGGTCCAGATGTTAGGTAGGGATAACGTTATTAAAAAGATAATTTTATATCTTATGCCTCGATTGGAATATTCCTTGTGATTAGCCTATGAATAAACAGTTGAAAGGTTTTGATGTTAGTGTAATTATCCCAATAAACAACGTAAGTAAATACATGCCTTTGTTACTAAAGAGTATTGAAAATCAGACTGTGCTTCCAAAGGAAATTGTTATTGTAGATTCATGCTTGGATAGTGATGCTGCTTTAATTATTAAAAATATGAATATAAGAAATCCTCTGATTCATAAAAAAATAGACTTGGTTTGTCCAGGTGGCGCAAGAAATATAGGAGTAGAGATTGCAAAAAGTGAATGGATTGCCTTTTTGGATTCAACAACAGTGCCTGAACATGACTGGCTGGAAAGATGTGTAGAGATGGCAATTGAGAAGAAAGTAGGCTTTGTTGGTGGCTTTACTCTTTTTGAAGCTGATACTTACTTTAAAAAGCTATTAAGGGCCACATCATATGGTTGCAGCCCTTGTGGTACATTGCCTGGATCAATAATAAAAAAGGAAGTTTTTGAAAAATCAGGAGGTTTTATACCAGGTATTCGCTCTTCAGAGGACATTGAATGGATTGAGAGGATAAAGGCTTTGGGGATTAAAACGGATACTGTAAAATATCCGGTTACAAAATATTATGGTTTGCCAGATGATTTATGGTTAGCAATAAAGAAATATTATAAGTTTGCCATTGCAACAGCTCAAACTGATGTTTTAAAAGGTCAAAAAAAATTATATATGTCAA
>Ga0187827_10007748_pt1 | contig 11839 bp, 11 predicted proteins | sample ETNtaG_39_FD_167969 | JGI IMG/M metagenome (GOLD analysis project Ga0187827, IMG submission 167969) | Marine microbial and viral communities from oxygen minimum zone, Eastern Pacific Ocean - ETNP2014_SV_150_PacBio MetaG (Illumina Assembly) | ecosystem: Environmental > Aquatic > Marine > Hypoxic... | reverse complement strand
CCCCATGCCCCATCTTCTCCAAGCCGAACAGGCTTCTGGCCCAGGCCGTCAATTGATGTGAAGTAGGTCCTGCGGATTTGTCCAGTAGAATCAATCCACCTTGCATTCTTTCTTCAAGTGTCCTTGCAGCAGGGCGCTTACCATGTTCGGGCGAGGTGCTGGCCTCAGACAATGGGATTCGTGCCATTTCATCCATCTCCATCTATGATGTTGCAAACCGCAGCAAGAACCTCTTCTATACTCATCGTATCGGTATTCAGGATATTTGTATAGGGTGTGGGATCTGAAGGGTCAAGGTTGTAGAGCTCCATGAATCGTTGTAGGTCGAGATGTTCCCGTGCTTCAATTTCCTGAATTTTCAGTTCTATCGACCCACCTTCACGCGCAACCACTCTTCTGGCTCTTTCTTCCAACGAGACCTCTAGCCACAACCTGATTCCATCCATCTTGAGTTGATGTGACCACCAACCCGCAAGTCTACTTTCCACGACTTCGGGACCTTCTTCATCGAGAATGAAGCCTTTCAACGCTTGATCAAGTCCCCTGTCAACTGATAGGTCTTGTTTACACAATTCGCCGAATGAAGCAAGGTCCATCTGCCGTTTTTCCGCCTCAGTGCGAAAAATGATACCTCCATTCATGAAACTCCACCCATTTCTTTCACATAGCCCCTCGACGAGAGTGCTGGTACCACTTCCTGCTTTGCCGCTGACTGTGATTTTCAACAATGGATCACTTCCATTGATGCCTACAGATGACACATCTCAACTTTCCACTGCCTGCTCGTTCTACGCGCTCACCATCACATTCGGGGCATGTAGAGCCTTGTTTTGGCGGCGTTCTTGATGAAACTGCAGTTGTGACCTCAAGGCGGCCCGATTGTTTTGATTTTCCTTTACCCTTGCTTCTCCGCTGCTGTCTTTGTCGTGAGCGTGAATTGCCAGTCTCTTTGGTTTGAATCATATGCAGATATGGTTCGGGAATACTTTCCCCAGCGACAACAACGGGGTGGCTCTTGAATCTCCACAACTTTATGTGCCTGTCAACCGCTCTTCCAAGAGGTGCAGACATGCAGATGTAGGCACAAATCCAAGCAGGAAAGAACAGGAATCTGCCAGTGCTCATGTTCCAATGTTCCTCCCATGGGAGCGAGATGTATTCAACTCGAAAACCATCAACAACTTGTCCAACCCAAGCAAAGATGGCAATGATGAAAATGAAGGTGAACATCATTGGTTTCATCCCGCCCATCTGAACCTCCATTTGTTCAGGCATCAATTGCTGCTGAAGAGTAGCTGCCTTTTCCTTGCGGATTGGGTCTCGAGCCATTGTTGCTTCATTCATCATTCGTCGAACTTGCGACATTCTGTGCCCGATATGTGCTTGCTTTATCGGATCAATGAATAGATTTCGCAATACGGTGTTGACCAGCATGGACGCAGTTCCAATGAAGAATACAGTGACGATGAACCATTTTTCCTCAGGAAGAATTGGTGATAGTATCGGGTGGGCATAACCGGCCAATCCCGTTCTGAAGCCTGGATTCATCAGTAACAGCATCATCATCAGCATGAAGAACAGCATCATCAGCATCTGTCCACCCGGCGGAGCCGGAGGTCCAGCCTGTGAGCCAGCCTGTGCCATATTTGACTCGGCCCGCTTGCGCCGCATCAAGGTTGTCTAGAGAATCTATGACACGGTGCCCACAAACCAGTTGTTGAAGAGGTTCTGTGCAACATCTTTTCATCGGTAGCGTACATTGCGAAGCATGGATGCGGTATCGGCGACCATCGCTATGGCCGAGGCGCAGGCCCGTATGGGCCTTCATGACGATGCTATTTCCGAACTGAGAAAGGCTGTGCGAGTTCACCCAAGGAATCTGGAAATCCATGAGATACTCGGGCGTATTTTGTTTCAACAACAGCGTTTTGAAGCAGCACTCCCCCATCTACAGAGAGTTGTTCGCAAAAAGACAGATTCGGGAGAATTGAACATGCTGGTTGGTGATTGTGCGCTTTCAACCGGACGTTCTAAAGCAGCACAGCGTTCTTTCGAAAGGTGTATTGCAATTTCATTTCGTCCCGACACAGCTCTAGCAAATGTGGGGCGCTCACTGATTGCTAGAAGGAAAGCCCAGGTTGCATGGGATCGGTTACATGAGGCATTCGTTTCTGGTGGCAGTGTTTCCGAAGAACTCCACGTGGTCTTGGAGATGTGCGCTCCTCTGGTCGCAGGTGAAGTACCTGCTTTAGCCGCCTCATTTGCAGCGGGGGCCTCAAACATCTCTTCATCTATCGATGCACCACCTAATTCTATTGAGGCAATGGCTGGAATTGTCCAATCAGATATAATAGATCCAACATTGGATATTGGCTTTGGGTTACTAGATGAAGAAGAGGATTCAAATGACAACAGGTTACAGATTTCTATGCCCGGTGCTGGTTTGGATACTCCTGAGTCTCGAGCGCTTTGGGATGAACCGTTGGAGGAACTAGCGGCTGAGGAACCTCAATGGCAACATCCTGAGGATGTTCAGGGCGGATGGATTGATGATGACCATTGGGACAGTGTTCCAATACCTGAGCCCGTATCTGTTCCGCAACCAGTTGTTGAACAAATTAGTGATGATGAAACTATATTTATTCCTGAGGCTTCTTCAGGAATCCAACTTCCGTTTGGAGTTGGAGTAGCACCTCTTGCTGAAGTCGAGGTTGAGGAAACGTCCGATGAGATATGTGCGGAAGTGGATGAAGAGGAGGTAATACCTGAAGTTGAGTTCCCAGTAGTTGAATCAACAGTGGATGAATCGACCGAGGCAGAATCTATAGATTTGCGGCCTGAGCCTGCGAGGCAGGAAATGCCATTGCCTGGGCTACCCGTTTTGGCGACAGTGGATGTTGCATTATCTGAATTGGCAGGATTGCCAAAACGGCAGCGCGTCTGGTGCTGGACTACCTCTTATGGAGAAGTGCCATGGGGAATGGAATTGTTGAAATCGAGACCTGATGACCGAGTTGAGGCAGCCGCTGCTGAATTGACAGCTTGGTCGATGCAGAATCCTGAAGTGTGGTTGGCAATAGATCTCCAGAAGGAAGGTAGAGTTCCGGTTGACCTCAACAATGTAGGTGGCACCATTGCAGGATTGAATAATCCAGTGATATTATTGGTGCCAGATGAACATATCACCGAAGAATGGCCAGTATGGGGTCAGACTGCCGAGTGATACAAAGACTCTCGATTGAGCAGTAATACTCAATCATGAGAAGACGAAACCACAAGTGTTGCAAGTTGCACTTCCGGCTGCGTTCTGAGTTGTGCAGATTCCACATACTAGGGGCTCATCACCTGTACTTTCTTCTGCCTCAGCCTCATCAGTATCTTCCGACACATCATCTTCTGAAACATCTTCTTCCGCCACATCCTCTTCACCAGAATCTCCGGAGTCTCCTGCATCATCAGAATCACTGTCCTCGTCGTCATCAGAATCACTGTCCTCATCATCAGCACCCTCATCATCCGATCCCCATGCTTCCGCAGCGGCGGTCAATTCACCTTTGTTGAGGTAATTGTTGTCATCGGCATCGAAATTGATTGCATGAGCGACGAATGCGTCTCGATCTTCAATTCCGTGAGATTCCATCACTTTTGCCAGAACGTTTTCATTCCAACTGAAATTTAAGACGCCATCTTCCTCTGAATCATCGCTTGAATCATCACTTGAATCTTCAGATGCCATACTGGCCAATGATGAATCATCCTCGACCTCATCCCCGAATGTGGCTCCGTGGAATTTTTGCATTGCTTCAGCGTCGATATCACCATCTCCCTTGATTTCATAGGAGACTTCCATCCGCTCATCCTTGGCAATTACAGGTACGTGCCATTCAACTGAAGTTCCTTCGTCATTGGAATCAGTCTTCATTTCCACATCGCTTCGCTTCTCATTTCCTGCACCCTTAACGATACAGTCCTTGATATCGAAGCCAACTGGTAGAACGTCGTGGATGACTAAATCTTGCAATGCCGTATCTGAACGGTTCTCGAAGAGAATCATTACTTCGAAGCGCCCCTTGCCTCCGACTGGAATAACGGTCTTCCCAGCACTGAACTTTCGGCGCTTGTGCGAGACCTTGATGACAGGAGATTCAGCAACATCACGGGCACAGACTGGTCCAAATCGTTCCGCACTGAATTCGGTCCTTGCAGGTGCTGCGACTTCTTCGTTAGCAGGACTTGGATCTGGTGCGGTCAAAGAATAATTGATGTCCATCGTTGAACCAGGCTTCAAGCCAATGGGGCCAATGGTGCCAACTGTCAACTGAAGAGTGCAACCGTCTCCATCGGGACTTCTGCGGAATTCTTCAAGTGTGACTCCTTCTTTTACTTCAACTCTAAACTGTTCGGAAGACATTCTATCTCCATCAATGGAGATTGTCAGAGCATCTGCTTCGGGTGTTGCGAACAGACCAGGGACATCATCGGTTATCCTCATCAGATTGATATCTGAAGAGCCAGTGTTCTTTATGCTCATACATGCATTGACGACCTGTTCTCGATAACTCCTCAAAGTGGCTGCATCGTAAGACTTGGAGACATCCGCCTCAAGAATCGTGAAGGTCTGTGGTTCCAATTCGATACTTCCAGAAGTCATGTGCTCTACTCGGGGAATAACTGAGTATCCAAGTTCATTGGTGAAATCTGGGCGTTCGTTTGCTGCGACTTCTTTCATTTCAGACTCCCACTTTCCTTGTGGTGGCACATCCTCTGAGACATCAGCAACATCAAACAAGAGTTCATCACTACCGGATACTCTTACCTGTAGTTTCACAAGATCAACAGCGAAACTTGAACGGTTTTCAAAGACTGCTTGACAGCGCCAGTTATCTGGGCGCTCATCTTCATCCACCACCATGTAAGAGAATCCACGGCAGAATGCATCGACTTCAGTGAAATGCACATTCGAAAGAGTTGCACCTGAGGAGTAGGTGGCTTTTGCAGTACCAGCATTTACCGGCTTGATTTCGGTGACCAATACATTTGCTTCACAGGTTAACGTCCTTACTTCTCCAGCATTCAATGAACCAATATTCCAAGTCAAGGTTGAACCTTCGACATCTCCTCCAGAGGTGATCTCAATCGCATCAGGAATGTTTCGAGTAACCTGCACATCATCTACCTGAACGGAGGAAACGTTTTCGACTTCTATCTCTAATGCTATTGCAGTTGCCTCAGAATCATGTGAAACCGAAAGACTTCGCTCTTGTGAGCGGGAGGGATTGGTATCAATCCGCTCACGTAGAACAAGCATCCGTGCATTCTTGACCTTGTAGTCCACACTGTGGTCACTATCAGGTTCAAGTTCAGCGACAGGCATGTGCCCACCCTCAAAATCAGTTGAACTAGTTTCAGCAAGGAAAATATCGATATCCCACAATCTGTCTTCTGAACTAGGATTGTGGAGAGTCATGACACCCTTGACCTTCTGGCGAACGATTTCTCCATCACTTGTCAACAATGCATCTTCAGTCTCACTAAGACTAGCACGTATCTTGTCTCCTTGAATATCATCAACAGCATTGGTGGTTCGCAAAGTACCTCCAGCATGTATACTTGCAGGAGTGGTCTCTTCATCAAATTCAGTTCCGGTTTCATCAGTACCTCCACTTAGAAGATCTGTGCTGGGTAGCTCAGTAGGTGCCTCCTCAACGGGGGCTAGTGGGTCCAAAGCAGCAGATTCAGGAGGCGCTGGTGGAGCTAGCAGGTCAATCTCAGGAGGAGCAGGAGGTGCACTAAGCAAATCCATTCCTGGTGGTGCAGGAGGTGCTTCCAACCCCGGTGGTGCAGGGGGCGCATCCATCTCAGGAGGCGCATCCATTGGCGGTGGTGGTGGTAGGTCCATTCCTGGTGGTGCAGGAGGTGCTTCTAGCTCTGGAGGTGCAGGTGGCGCATCCATCTCAGGAGGCGCATCCATTGGCGGTGGTGGTGGTAGGTCCATTCCTGGTGGTGCAGGAGGCGCTTCCATCTCAGGGGGCGCATCCATTGGCGGCGGTGGTGGTAGGTCCATTCCTGGTGGTGCAGGAGGCGCATCAATTCCCGGAGGGGCGGGAGGCATTTCCATACCAGGGGGGGCAGGTGGCAGTCCGGGTGGTGGAGGTGGCATATCGTCGCTCATTTCATTCAACTCTATCGCAATACGTTGCGGGTATCCCGCCCATCGTCGACCGCCGTATAACGATTGCCAACCTGTGGGTAGACCATTCGGCCTGAATATCGACATTATGATGTCCTCTATATGGTCAGTGCGAGGGTTGAAGACAGGCGAGCCCACGGCCGGTATCATGGCTGTACAGGATAGTACTTCACCACCAGTGTTGTTTGTTGTTGGAACCGCAGGTGCGGGAAAGAGTTCTCTGACCACTGCATTACAGAGATGGGCGCGATTTTTAGAGGTCGATACCTTGACCATCAATCTTGATCCTGGGGCAGAAAGAGTACATCATGACCCAGAATTCGATGTCAGGGATTTAGTAAGTCTTAGTGAGGTGATGGATGAATATGATCTAGGTCCGAATGGGGCACAGATTCTAGCTGCAGATCTTGTTGCCGCTCAGGCCCATGATATTGCAGAGGAACTTGAGGGATTGACCGGTGATGTCATGATAATTGATACCCCTGGCCAGGTAGAATTGTTTGCATTCAGAGAAGCTTCTAGCCATATGATTGAGGTGCTGGGAAATGATCAAGCCGCAGTGATTTACCTGTTCGACCCTATGCTGTCTCGTTCCCCGAGTGGTTTCGTCTCTCAGATGCTGTTATCCAGTATTGTTGAATTCCGGCTAGGTCTGCCTACCAAGAACTTCCTTTCCAAGTGCGACCTTCTGGATGAGGGGGAATTGGAGAAGATAATGGAATGGGGCGAGCGCCTAGAAATTCTTGAGATGGCCTTGTATGATGAGGCTGGCGGTCAGCGCACTGAGTTTGCCATCAATCAGTTGAGATTGTTACAGAATTTCGCACAGAACCCTGGCCTAACACCATTGTCCAGTGAACTGGAAGAAGGGCTTGCTGACATCCTTTCATTTGCTGAGGCATTGTTTGGTGGAATGGGCGATTCAAGGGATGGGTTCGCTTCAGATATCGAGCATGAGCGGGATACTATCGAGTGAGAATGTTCTTCATCAGAGCGGCCTGCGGCAACCCATGGTTGACCACCTATTGTCGATAGATGATGTTGCTGATGATTTTGCTGTAATCCTTCGTTGGGCTATAGCCTTGAAACAGGATACGGAATTCTCGGAAGATTTCAAGCCACTTGATGGAATGAGTATCGGCTCAATATATGAGAAGCCAAGTACTAGAACTAGAGTATCATTCGAAACTGGAATCCACAAATTGGGAGGCCAACCTCTGACCTTGCTCAAGGGAGATATTCAACTTGGGAAATCGGAGACCATAGCTGATACTGCGCAGGTATTGAGCAGGTATCTTGACGCCCTTACCTATCGCTGCTTCGCACACTCTGATGTGGAGGAATTAGCAGAGCATTCGGAGGTTCCAGTAATCAATGCGCTTTCGGATAAACACCACCCCTGTCAGGCAGCAGCCGACTTCATGACAATGATGGAGAAGGACCCTGAATTCAAAAAGACAAGAGTTGCTTGGGTTGGAGATGGAAACAATGTTCTCCATGACCTCATGCTCGGATGCTCGATTTTAGGGGTTGATTGCACATGGGCCGTGCCTGAAGGATTTGAGCCGGATGAGGATGTTGTTGCAAAGGCCATGGAAATTGCTGAAGCCAGCGGGGCTGAATTGAGGCAGACACATGACCCTGAAGATGCTGTTTCTGGGGCCACCATAATTTACACGGATGTATTTGTCTCAATGGGCGAGGAGGACCAAGTGGACAAGATGACGGCCTTCGATGGTTTTCAGGTGAACATGGAACTTCTGGAATCAGCCGATGATAATTGGTCTTTCATGCACTGCTTGCCAGCGCATCGAGGTGATGAGGTGTCTGATGAGGTGATGGATCATAAACAATCCATCGTCTTTGAACAGGCGGAAAACCGCATGTGGGCGCAAATGTCACTCCTGACTTACTTGTGTGATATGGGTGCGTGGGAGACCTGGGCTGAATTCCTGGAAATCTAAGTCAAGGCAACGCTGGCTGCAAATCCCAGTAGGCCCATCAGCAGGCCCTTTCTCAAGGCTTTCTGTGCCTTTTCATCTTCTCCAGATACAAGTGCTTTGTTCGTTGTAATGACCAACAATAAGGCAGGGGTCTGAAGCAACAACCATTGAAGCGGCAGGATAGACAAGTAATAGGGAAGTGCGGCACATATCAGGCCAGCCAAGGCCAGTACATAGGCAGTCATTCTAGCGTTTTCAACCCCTACCTTCATCGGGAATGTGTTTCTCCCTTCGTCGGATTGCATGTCCTCACAGTCCTTGACAATTTCACGCCCGAGATTGACGAAGAAAGCAGTAGCAGCGACTAGCCATACTAGAATCTCACCGATTCCTCCAACCGCTGCTGCACCGAAAATGATCACCGCACCAACCAGTAGTGATATGGAGATATTTCCAGATATTCCCCTTCCTTTGATTTGTGGACCTAGATCATATGTGGCCATCAGAACAGCAGCAAGGCTCCAGATCAAAGGAACTCCCCACCATGTGGGGTTCTCCTCTCTGATTAGTACTGTGCTGACTACCATACACAGCACCGAAATCGCCCAGCAACCTGCAGCCAATATCTTGGCTTTCTCAATACTAATCCTGCCTGAAGGAATCGGCCTGTATGGATGAGCTCCTGAATCTATATTTCGGTCAACTATGTCGTTGACTACATTTCCAGCAGCCATGAATGACATGACACTGATGATTGTGGCTGAAAGGGAAATGTACGCTGGTTCCGAGATTCCAACGATGTACCCGCCAAGGGCGCAAGTCATTCCACCAATCAGCACATTTCCTGGCCTAGCCAGTTCCATCCATGCCGGTCGCGAACTCAACACCGGCAGCGAACATGGGTAGAGATTTGAGGATGTCCCTCAAGCAGCAGCGCCTTCTGACAGCGACCATATACAGACCCTGATGCGAAATCCGCCTGGGACTTGACCCTTGTCAAAGCCAGATTTCATGAAACGTGAATCTCTGGCGAGAACATTCCCTAATTGATTCATGGTCGCTCCCCAGCGAAAGCGATTATTGACGTGTTCAAAAATCTCTGAGGTGTTTGCCTCACCCTTTTCATGGAGGAATTCATACACGGCGCCGCGCAAGCGTTTGGTCTTACTCATGCTAGACCACCTCTTCGGAGGCGTTCAATCAGATGTTTCCAAGTCTTCTTGGGCTCTTCCACAGAAGCCAATGGCCATGATGCAATTCGCCATTGCATCGATTTGACCGTCTCTGGCACCCTTCCATCTGCTGTTGCAAGTAGGACATTTACATCGCCCCATGCGGGCAATTCTTGTTCGTTCATTGTTGATGACTTCAAATCGCTGAAGTTCAACCCTGATAGTTGGTCGGTTCCGGTTCTCATGGATTGTTATCAGTTGCATATCCATATGAATGGGAATAAGAGAGAGTAGGTTGGAGGTGAATATGTAGAACTCCCTCAGTACGGCGTTTTCACTTTCAATATGTGGTTGAAAGTGAAGTCAGATTGACCTTATCGTTTGTCTTAAAGAGTGAGGCAGGGTCGGCCGGACAGCAAACCGCTCGCGTGGTGTAGCGGCCCATCATGAAGGCCTCTCGAGCCTTCGACCCGGGTTCAAATCCCGGCGCGAGCATCTATGTAACAAACACACTATTGTGGTCCTAAAATATCATTGTGAGTAATTGTTCAGGACATCTTTGCTAATTCTTCAAGAACGAATCACATTGCATCAAGATTTGTTCTTTCGTTTTGTTGGAGATGACTGAGTGCCCTACAACGTTGCAGCCAAGATATGGAACTGCATTCTCATGGTGGCGATCACGCCCTACCCCCTTCGCCGTGGATTGCTGATTAGAATATGTGGCTCGAAAAAATCACTGTAGAAACAGCCCGAATCACCTTTGATTTGGACCCAATCATTATACCACCGACAGTGACCCTGAATTCGATTGGGATGCGCTCACATAAGCGAAAGCAAGAATTCTCCATGAAGTGTGTATTGATGGAGATGATGGAAACGGAGATACACAAACAAGGAATAACTGCAAGAGATGAACATCGTAGGAGAATGAATCCTCAACGCAAGAAAGCAGATCACGCACAAGCCGCAGCAGGTGTCATCGCAACAATGAATGAGGGACCTCAACAACCTCCTGCAAAGAAGGTCATGATAGCCTTTGATGCTTCTCCACAGAGGACCGAACCGGCTCGCAAGATGCGACGGATCCGCAAGGTTGTGAGATCAGATGTCAGCGTCGGTGGATTGGCAGAAAGAGCCTCGATGAACGATTCGTATGTGCGAGTTTCTGATGAGTCAGATGCGAAATTGAGGTCTCGGAAAGTACGTTTGACCTGATTTCACAGGAAACGAAACTTCTTGACACCGGCCAAAGTGGGCACCCCGTTCAGGACGGTGGGATGCTGACTTCAGATATGTTCAATCCTAGTGATGAGCACCTCATGGTTCGCGAGATGGTTCGAAATTTCGTAGAGGAATATGTCGAACCCCAAGCACTCGAATATGACCGATTGGAGAGGTTCAATTTGGACTTGTTCAAGCAACTTGGTGAACTTGGTCTTCTTGGATTGACAGCACCCGAAGAATTTGGCGGAGCGGGAATGGATGCTACTGCAGCAGTGATAGTGCATGAGGAACTATCGACCAGCGACCCCGGTTTCTCATTGGCATATCTTGCACACAGTATGTTGTTCGTCAATAATCTGGCAGTGAATGGCAGCGATGAGCAGAAGGCTAGATTTCTGCCTGGAGTCTGTAGTGGGCAGGATATTGGTTGTATGGCGATGTCGGAGCCAGATGTGGGCACCGATGTCCTTGGATTATCCACCACCGCGGTTCAGAATGAGGATGGAGATTGGGTCTTGAATGGACGCAAGATGTGGATTACCAATGGTTGCATAGACGATGAGGGGACTCCTGCAGATATCGTTTGGATATATGCCAAGACCGGAGTTGATGACAGAGGCCGAAACAGCATTTCAACATTCATTGTGGAGAAGGGTGCCACTGGCTATTCTGTTGGTCAGAAAATCATGGACAAGACTGGCATGAGAGCCTCAAACACTGCAGAATTGGTTTTCGATGATTGTATAATTCCTGCAGCCAACATGGTTGGTGAAGAAGGCAGTGCATTGATGCACATGATGCGTAATCTCGAAATTGAGCGTCTTGCACTTGCAGCTATGGCTGTTGGCATTTCTCGCCGTTCATTGCAAGCAATGAATCGATATGCGGATGAAAGACAAGCATTTGGCAAGGCCATCAGAGATTTTGGTCAAATTCAGCGACACATTGGCGAATCATGGGCGGAATACCGTGCCATGAGGGCCTACATCTATGATACAGCGAGGAAGATGACACTTGACTCTGGAGGGCATAGGCTTGACAGCGACGGAATCAAATTATTTGCTACCACTGCTGCTAAGAATATCGCAGATCGTGCCATGCAGGTGATGGGTGGCTATGGCTACGTAGGAGAATACGTGGTTGAGAGATTGTGGAGAGATGCTAAACTACTCGAGATTGGGGGGGGGACTCTTGAATCACATCAGAAAAACATCACCAAAGATCTTGCAAGGGACCCCGATGCAATTCTGCGTTAGGATTCAGTAGATTTGGAATCATCTGTTGAATCATCATCCTCAGCATCATCT
>Ga0187827_10007747_pt1 | contig 11840 bp, 7 predicted proteins | sample ETNtaG_39_FD_167969 | JGI IMG/M metagenome (GOLD analysis project Ga0187827, IMG submission 167969) | Marine microbial and viral communities from oxygen minimum zone, Eastern Pacific Ocean - ETNP2014_SV_150_PacBio MetaG (Illumina Assembly) | ecosystem: Environmental > Aquatic > Marine > Hypoxic... | reverse complement strand
GTCTTCCCCATAGCTTTTAACACTGGGAGGCACCCTTTGAACGTCTCATCGTCGCCCCCCACCATGATGCTGAGGGTCCCGTCCCGAGCACCGATAGCGCCCCCGCTTACCGGGGCGTCTAGCATCTTTACCCCCTTTTTCCCAAGATGATCGTTTATACTCTTCGTTACCGCCGGGGAAATTGTGCTCATATCTATCACTACGTCCCCTGGACTCGTTCCATGAATCACGCCTTTGGAGCCTAGGATCACCATCTCAACATCGCTGGAGTCGGTAACGATGCTCACGATAATATCCGAGGCTGCTGCGACCTCTTTTGGGGAGGATGACGCTTTCGCCCCGGCCTTTACTAGGGGGGCCATCTTTGAGGTCGTCCTGTTCCAGACAGTGACGGGGAAACCGGCCTTCACCAAGTTCATGGACATCCCTCTGCCCATGAGACCCAATCCTATAAATCCAATCCTTTTCAAAGATTACACCGAAGGTTAATCCCTGTCACCGTCGTTAAACCTTTTTCTCTAGCGCCCAATGGTACTCTTAAGGAGTAGGAGGTAGTGACTCCCGGCGAGCCCCATTAGGATGAGGGTGATGCCGATGACAACCATCGAGTTCGCCTTTCTCGAGTCGTTGGAAACCTTGGTGCTCTTATAGGCAATGATGAGCCCCCCTACCATGAAAAGAGTGAGAAGCATGCTCACGATGCTCTCGTTGATGGTCTGATCCGACTGGAAAGGATGCACCGCCACCCATCTGTTGCCCGAGGGGTAGAGGGATGGCGGGTTATCTAGGAGATCATAGATTCCACCGCCTGCGATAAAGGCCGTAAACAGGATCATGATGATTGACACGACTGCTGGGGAGACACTGGGTAATCCCCGTTTTCCCTTGCCGAATCCTTCCAAGAACCTAGCAAGCCGTTCACCAACTGATGGGATCGTTCTCTGCCTCCTTTCAAGAAGGTTAACATGTAACCCCCTAAATATATGGGTTTTTTAAATATCTTGATCCTAGACTCTCTGTTAAGAACCCTTTAAAGGAGGTCCCTCGCTTGATATCCGGGACGTCTTTATGCCACAGAAAGTGACCTGCTCTGAGTGTAACTATCTTCTCTATGAGGGAGACCTACTAAAGTCCCCTCAGGACATCATCAAGAAATATGACGGGCGCTGCCCTAAGTGCAATAGGAAACTAGTCTTTGCAAGTGGGGGAGTAACTATTAGCCCCCATATCGATAATAGCGAATAATGTATTTTTTTATTATTACATAAGTACTATTCGCGCGCACTTTCCAAATTGGAGAAAAGTGGGAGCAAGCCCTACTCCCGATACAATATCTTCCCGGGCCTGGCTCCCGTATGGGATGATCCCTTCACGACATGTATCCCGTTAACGATAACGTGCTCGATCCCTTCCGGGTATTGCCGAGGGTTCAACTGATCTCCTTTATCGGTTACCGTCTCGGGATTGAAAAGTACTATATCGGCATGGGCTCCCTCAGCTAGGATTCCCCTGCCCCGTAGCTTGAATTTCGTTGCAGGGAAGCTCGTAACCTTTTTGATGGCCTCCTCGAGGCTGAGGGTGCCCGACTCCCTGTATGCCTGCCTGAGGTATCGGGGGTAGCCCCCATAGCTGTTTTCACTGGGCAGTCCCCAAGGTGGGTGCCTGCTGATCTTCTTGTCATTGACCCCAAATGTATCTATGCCTATCATGGCTTGGGGGTGCTGATAGAACATGAGCTTCACCCATTCGTTTCCTCCCTTTCTAATGGCCTTCGTCTCTGGGTCTGCTGAAACGACTGTGAATAGGGCGTCAAGCTCGTCGATTCTGAGTTCCACTGCTATTTGCGCTAGGGTCTTTTCAAGAAATCTCTCGTGTTGGCACTCCACAATTATGCGCTGTTTCGCCCAACCCTCATTGACGTTAGGGTTGAGCCCGTAATGCATTCCAGCCCAGATGGCTTCTTTGATCTCATCTCGGAACTCCTCAATCCTCAGGGCCTCCCCTAACTGCCAGGGGCTACCCGTTATTCGTAACCATGGCGTGAGATAACTTACAAGCCAAGGGGTACCCCCTATCCCTCCCGTGCTATGATTTGGTATTTCATCGAAGCTGACGTCAATCCCCTCCTTCTGAGCGTCATCGATCATCTTGAGGGTAGCTTTCACGGCCGCCTCAGTCATAATCTCGCTCCCCATGGGTCTGACAATAAAGACCGCGCCGAGGTGAGAGACTTGGACAGATATCCCTGTTTTCCTGCCTATATCGATTGCCTCTAAAAGTCCCTCGGTCTTGACGGGGGGAAACTGTCCAGGCTTCCGTGACTTTCTGTGGCCCGTGCTGAGACAGTGGCTTGCATAAATGCCACCATATTTACCGGCGACCTTGGCACAGGCAAGAAACTCGTCGAAGCCAGCGTAGATACCAGGGTCATAGTCCCGGCCGACGCTGATCCCGATACAGCCGTCCTCCATGGCTCGTTCTACGTGAACTGTCATCTCGTGGATTTCCTCTGTTGTCGCCTCCCGTTTAAAGTCCGTGCCCATAACGAGGCTCCTGACGTCTCCCTGACCCACCAGCGGGGCGAAGTTGGGGCTTAATCCCTTTGTCTCAACTCTCTGAAAGAACTCCCCCATGGTATTCCAGTCGATCTCCCAGCCGAAGAGCTCTTTATGCCTCGGGTTGAGGAGATCTCGGGGGATCAGCCACTCCCTGTTGAAAAGCGTGGGGGAGAGGTCGACGTAGAGATCGCTGAGGACCCAGGGGAGCCCAATATACTCCCCAAAGGGACCGGGGCTGTTACCGCACTGACCCCCCACAAATGTGGTTATCCCCTGGCGGACGAAGCTCTCAGCCTCGGGGTAATAGAGGATACTCAGGTCTCCATGATTGTGTACATCGATGAATCCTGGACTTGCTACAAGGCCTTCTCCGTCGATGATCGTCTCTGCGTCCGCTTTAATGTCCCCCTCCACCTTCCCTAGGGCCGCTACTTGACCCTCTTTGACCGCTAGGGCGCCCCTGAAGGCGGGGGCTCCCGTACCATTCACTATCGAGGCGTTTTTGATGAGGATATCATATTCTTCCGGCATATCTACCGTGAATAGATTAGGATATAGGCGCTTAACCTTGGTGGATGAACACCGGGGCATTATTAGACGAATTTCGCCTTCACCCATCGGGATCCCTCAAGAAGATTGTAGTTCTGTTATTCCTTTCTATTATTACACGAGCAATATCGCTCTTCTCCCAGAGCTCTAGGAGTCTATCTTGGGGTAAAGAGTGTAGGCCCCGCGGTAGTAGCTCATGACTGCTATTTTTTGCATAGATTCTCTCAATCTGACCCTCTCAGAGGTGACATTTAGGTTAAGGGATTTCCTTCTCTGAAACAGGCGTATCCCTGGTTGCTTCTGGTCTTACCCTCTCTTGAACTAAAGCATAGATAAGGACGACATCGATCAGTGCAATACTAAAGTTGAGGAAAATGGGGAGGTCAAATCCAAATGCATCGAAAAGTAGACCTCCAATGAAAGGAGCAGGGAACGCGATGAGTCCCTTGAATGTTGAGAACCCCCCTATGGCCTGGGCTCTCCTTTCTGGGTCCACGTTTGCTGCGATCCACGCCCATTCTGCGGGCTCCCAAAATGCGGCTGATATACCCAATATAATGTGGGCAGTGACGACGACGGGGAAGCTTTTCGAGACAATAAGTGTGGCGAGGGCTCCAGATGCGATAAGCTGGGAAATTACCAAGAACTTTACATAGCCGATCCTATCCACAAGCCTTCCAAGCGGAATCTGAGCGACTGCGGTCGTCCCGATGTTAGCTGCGGTTATAAGCCCTAACATAGCTGGGGTGTATCCATAGCCCTGGGAGAGCATACCGTTTAAGAGTCTGTAGCCAAGGTTGAAGGCGATGAGGTCTGCTGACATAGCGATATAGAATCCCCAGAGGTATCGTGGAGGTCTAAATGTCTCCATGAATGATCCTGTGAGTTCCCTCAAGTTGACTGAACCCGTTATGTCCGCAAAGATGGTCTCTGGTAGTCTCAATACGACCACTAGAAACGAGAGGAGTGCCAAGACTGCCGCCACAGTGAAGACGGGTTGAAAACCGTATGAGGTGGCTATATGACCCGCTGCGATAGTTGCTACGAGGCTTAGACCCAACGTGATGGTTCGCACGAGGCTGTAGGTATATCCTAGTTTTTTTCCTTCCGAGGACTCGGCGATAACGGTGTTCCAGACTGGATGGACAGCCAGGGATAGGCCAGTGAAAATGACACCGAGGAATAAGAATCTCCAGGACTCTGCGTATATATAGAGGACCGCTGCTGCTAAGATGAGGACCTCTTGGGCGATGATAAATCTCCTTCTTCCGTAGGTATCCGAGGCCTTTCCGAGGAACGGCATCATCATGATCTTCGTGAGATCAAGTAAGCTCTCTAAGCCTCCGAGTCTAGCCATGGAGACCCCTAGGCTGAGGACGAAGGGCTGCCAGATGACCTTCCAGGCCTTGAAGACAGCGCCCCTGAGCGCCGAGATAGCTGAGACTATGAACACCAGCCTCCTCTTCCCTGTCTTTTCCGATGTCATCCCGGCACTCCAGTATGGTATCTTTTCTTAGGACTTCAAACACTTCATCAAATCACGAGTTAGATAAAGTCAATGAGTAAGGACAGGGGGTCGACAAATTTTTCTCCAAGACCCTCTTTTTTCCCGTCATTTTTCTTAGACACCTTCTCTTTGAATGAACCTGGATGACTCTGGTTACATATAACCCTAAAAGAAATCATCAGTCGAAACTGGATCTGGTGAGGAGAACCATCCCTCCCAGCTGTTCCACACGCTGACCAGCGGCGGTGTTTACACCGACAACATAAGCCTTGATCCCTCTATTCTTTGAGGTCACCATGAGCCTCTGGACTCTTCTTCTGTGAGCGGCTAGGAACCTGTCCGTAATGATCAGATGTTCCGGTTTGGGTCTCCCCTTTATCTTCTGTCCGAAAATCCTTTCCTCCACCTCTTGCAAGGAGTACAGGATATGGTTCATATCATCCTGCGTGAGCCGTCTCTCCAGAAGACCCTTAACTCGGTCTGCTTCCTCCGCTGCTGATGTCATAATGGCCCTCTGAACCTTCCCTGTCCTGATTAACGCGGAGACCTCCTCCTGTGTGGTGGCTGATCCCACAATACTCGTGACCGATATGGACCTGGCGCCCTTCGTTAACCATGGCTGGTGTTTCACAACATGGTCGAGAAACTCCTTCATGTGGCTTGTTCTCGCTGGGGACACCATAACGACGCTCCCAACACCCTCTTTCAGGACTGGCCTCAGGGCATTCACGACGGTCTCATGGAAATTATATCTCTCTCTTTTGCCTCCTCGCGGAGCCTTGACTGTAGAGTAAGGCTTGATGACCTGACTATAGACCCGCCACAGGAAGGCGCGATCCCGGTCGAAGCCGATGAGGATCGCGACTGGATACCCTCTCTTGTACCCTCGTCTACGCCTCACCATCCCCGTGCCCCTCTCTCCCCCGTGATACATTCGTCGGGGTTTAACAATTATCCATGATACTCAAGTTTAAGATAACCTGATCAAAATTATTTTGCCAACATTTAGACCTCCGAGTTCCCGTTACCGTCAAGAAGCACCTCATCTTTTCAGGAACATACGGTCATACAATCTGGTCTGAAGGGTCTATATTATAGCTATTTAGTCCACATGAACAAACTCACCTAGCGATTTAGAAGGTCTCCGGTGTGAGAGAGGTCTTGTTTAATGTGGCAACCCATCTGCTGAAGCGCGCGTGAGTATAAGATTTATCCTAGTGATCCACCGAAACTTTGCTTGGACATTTTACACATATTAAATATGTGTGGTCAACTATTCTCGGGGGGGAAGGGTTCGAGAATTGTATAGATTGCCTTTACTCACTGCGATCGTGGCAGCCTTCTTCACATATAAGCTGGCCCGCCAGTATGTTAAGCGGAAAAAGTTCCACCAACTTCTATGGACTTTCTCGATGCTCTTCTACACTATCACTGCGTTTATAGAGTTTCTAATGAACCCCGAAATTCTCGGTTCAAACGTGATCGCCTTCAAAGTTTACTACATCCTCGCGTCCCCTCTTGTGGGACTCCTAGGCGCGGGCGTGCTCTACCTACTCGCAAGTAAGCGTAAGGCTGACATTTTCCTCACTATTATCGGAATCCTCTGTCTTGGCCTCCTCGTAACGGGGATAATCACTCCCCTTGACGACGACGTAATAGTTGAGGCCTTCAAGATGCCTCTGGGGAAGGCATTCCACACCGCAGTCGATGCTTACCCCATGACGGTAAGGCTCTGGGCGATAATAATCAACATTATCGGTGGATTTACACTGATTCTCGGGGCTCTTTGGAGCTTCATAAAGGACAGGCGCAGAATATACAATCTGTCGCTATTCCTCGGGGGAGTCATGCCCATGATCGGGGGATCCGCCCTCGCGTTCTTTGGTGAGCCCAGTCTCTTCTTCATTTTCGAGCTTGGGGGCGTTGTCTCTCTCTTTCTAGGATTTCACTATAGTAACGAGTTCATTAAGACAAGAGAATCAACAATCGCCGAGATATTAGAAAAGCGAGGAAAAGAATAGTCTGGAATCAGAGTAGGGCTAACTTCCTGAGACTAAAGCCACAGATAAGCACCTATCTCCTGAAAAACAAGGATTTTTACGTGGTTCTAGGGAGCATCGCCGCGCACGCGGTTTCCTGGTAATATTCCTATTCGGCATACACATTATTTTCATGGGCCTCCTAATTTAGGCCTGCGACATGAAGGCTCCGAGAGGCTCTACAGAAGGCTCCTTAAGCGTAAGTGGTTCGAGGAGTTGAAACGGACCTATCTAGCCGGTAAGGCGCTGCACAGGGCGATGAAGGTCAGTGCCCTCGATCTCATGTAAATCTTCAAAAAGATTTCTTCTGTCTTCTTTTTATAGAGCCTCCTAGCAGCAGGGCTGATATTCTAAACCGCTTTCCTTGTGATATATGCCTCATCAGGCTTCCTATTCATATGGACTAGCCTAGGAACTGGAGACCCTATTTTTCAAATAAAGGGGGGAAACGAGAGGGAAAAAGGTCACATGACGTAGATCGCAGGTCTGTAAGGCTTTGCCCTTTTTGCCCTATCTGCAGGGTCTTCAATCCACGGGTCACTCTCATTAGCGACGGTGACCTCGCACCCGAACTCTTGCTTGAAGAAGCTTGTGGCGTCCTCGATAAGGTTGGCCTCGTTTACTTGGCCCATCGTAAGTCTCCTCTCTACAATGGCGTCGGGGGTCTTTATGACGTCCTTCACAACCATCCTGGCGAAGCCGGGGACCTCTTTGGCCCTTGTCTTTATCTCATCGTCCTTGAAGGCGTCCCGTATTAGGGTACCGATGTCCAACTTTCCTTCCTTGGAGAGTACTAATGCCCTCAAGTAGATTTTCCACTTCCATGATGTGGCAGTGTAAAAACTGATCTTACTTGGGTTGATACCCGTCACCTTCACGATCTTCTGAATGTCCTCGAGGCTGTTCTTGACGCTCTGTTCCCGCTCCTCAGCTTCAGGGTTCACCTCTTCCAGCTCAGGAGTGGGCCAAGGTGCAAATGCGACGAATCCCTCACAACCCATGGACTCCCAGATTTCTTCGCAGAGGTGGGGTGTGAATGGGGTTAATATCCTCACCTGGGCATCTACAACCCTTTTGAGTACATAGTTGACGGCGTTCTTTCTCTCTGCCTGCCCTCGCATTGAGTTAACACGCTTGCTGTACCAGCCCAGGTCCCCGTTGAGGTCGTAGAGGGCAGCGTGGATGGTCCTCCTTACCTTGAGCTCTGTCATGGCTTCATTTGCGTCGGAGATATAAAACTGGAGGCGACTCAGCATCCATTTGTCGATGTCAGTCAGTGTGGGCTCTCCTTCCACTTCTTCTCCTACGATCTCAATGGCGTCTGCGTAAAATCGCTCCAAGTTGCCCTGCATCGACTTCGCCAGCTCGGGGCTGAAGTCGGCGTCCTTGAGGGGTTCCGCGGTGATCATTAGGGCAAGGCGTAAAGGGTCCGTATTGAACTTGTCTATGGCATTGATTAAGGGGATAATATTGTTCATGGATTTGCTCATCTTTTGCCCTTCCATGAGGACGCTCCCGTTGACGAATATGCCCTGAGGCCAGTTCTCCCTGGGGAAGATGGCGTCGTGGTTGAAGAACATAAATGTGAGGTGGTTAGGTACCAGGTCTCTTCCGGAGTGCCTGGCGTCGAGGGGATAAAAGTATTGGAACTGACCCCTAATGGCTACAAGGTCTTCTGTTGAGATGCTTGTGGTCTCTGAGACAGCCTCAACGTTGCCTTTTCCTAGGAAGACATAGTCCCAGAACTGCTCAGTTAGAGCCTCGGCCTCTGGATTCACCCTGTTGATGTCCTTGATGACCGTGTAATATGCCATGTAGATGGTGGAGTCGCTAAGACTCTCTATGATCCAGTCTTTTTCCCAGGGGAGTTTAGTACCCATCCCCACGTTCCGGGCACAGGCCTTTCTATCCAGCCAGTCGATGACATGGATATACTCCCTCCTGAGCTCCTTAGGGATTATCTTCATTCCTGCAAGGTTTTCGTGGGCTAACTCCTTCCAAGACTGGTTACCGTAGTCGATGAACCACTGGTCCTCAAAGATCTTGACGAGGACGTCGCTCCCGCAACGGCACTGCACGGACTCGATGAGCTCGTACATCGTTGTAGCTCTTCCGTCTGCGATAAGGTCCTTCTTGACGGCGTCCTTCGCTTTCTCCACGGTGAGGTTAGCGTACTGTCCAGTGTTTCTCCGGAGCCTGCCGTTGTGGAACTCCTGACTATAGACCTCCTTGGTCGCTTTCTCGAGCTTGGAGTCGTTCTGGTTTGTGATCCCCTTCTTTTTTACGACATCCACAGCGGGACTCTCCCCCCATCCGGGAAGCTCTATGAGGCTGATTGGCTTCAGCTTAGCCAACTCGGTTTTCTTCAACCCAAAGCGGTCGAAAATCTCTTTTGGTCCCTTCTTGAGTTGCTCCAATGCGACGTAGTCAAATGGAGCATGAGATGGAACCGACATCACTACGCCTGTAGCGTTCTTAGGCTCCACGAAGCTCGCGGGTAGAATCGGGAGCTCTGCCCCCGTCATTGGGTTGGTGAGGGTACCCCCGATGAGCTTGGCTCCCAAGAACTTGTTTATGACCTTGACATCGCGTCCTAGGAACTGGAACTTATTGGCGGCTTCGCTGCTTACTATCCAGTCCTCATCTTCCACTTTTATCTGGAGATAAACTATGTTGGGGTTTAGCCATATATTAGTGACCCCAAAGATGGTCTCAGGCCTCAGAGTGGCTGCTGGGTAAATCACGTCGCCTCGTCTAAACTTTAGTATAGTGTACTCCTCTATCTCAGGTTCTTTGTCACCTATGGTGTCGTGCTGGCCCACTGGATTGCCACAGTTAGGGCACCAGCCCACGGGGTGGCTTCCCTGATTGATAAAGTTCTTCTGGCGGAGCTTGGTGAATTGCCACTCTATGAACTTGCTATAGTAAGGATCGATGGTGGTAAACTCCCTGCGCCAGTCGATGCTGAAGCTCATAAGCTGCATACCTGTCTTGATTTCCTGGGCGAAGTAGCTCGCCATCCCGATTGGGGTCTCCAAGTTAGGGAGGCACTCCTTCTTTATGTTGTACAGGTTTAGGAAGGTGGTAAGAAGCTCGGGGTCTCTCTCCTTGAGTCTGTCTACCATTGCGATGACGGGGGTCCCGGTGAAGTGCCACGCCATAGGGAAAAGGACGTTGTAGCCCTGCATTCTCCTGAATCGAGCGTGGACGTCCGTGAGAGTATAGGTTCTGCCGTGGCCGATATGCTGGGGCGAGTTGGGATAAGGATAGGCCACTGTCAAATAGTACTTTGGTTTATCCGGATCCGGGTCTATCTCAAAGACCCTTTCGTCAGCCCATTTATTTCTCCATTTCTCCTCGATATGCTTCCAGTCAACCATGAATCCAACTATCCTTGGTGGTAATTCGGGTTAAACCTCAATGGAGAGTGGAATAAAGGTTATGAATAAAAACAGTTGCGGACAGACAGCTTACTGAGCATTGTCAATGGCCTCGAGTAAGGTCCGACACTCTACCCGAGAAGGCGCTCTCTTGTCCAACTTTTTAGCCATTTTTTAGCTTCTATTCTTTTTTACTATGTAGTGGTCTGACCTTGTTATTTTTTTTGAATAAATGGAAACGCAGAGGCTAGATCATTCTAGAACTGCCCTTATTCTCCGCACGCCTGCGGAAATCCCTTCCTCTTTTATTATTTTAAATCGTCCCAACTCCCCGATATTTTCCACATGTGGGCCACTACACAGTTCCATCGAAAAGTTGCCAATAGAGTATACGGTGACCTTTTTCCCGTATTTCTGCTTGAATACCGCCTGACTCCCCATTTTTATCGCATTTTCTAGCGTGGTCTCAGTTCTCTTGACTGGGAGAGCATCGTTGATCTTCCTGTTGACTATTTCTTCTACGTCCTTGCTCTCTTGGTCAGTGAGCTTTCTGTCAAAGTTGAAATCAAATCTCATTCTCTTCTGGGTTATGTTTGAACCCTTTTGGGTGACTTCTTTCCCCAGGACGCGTCTCAACGCCTCGTTGAGTAAGTGCGTTGCGGTATGTAGTTTCACTGATGCCTCGGACGTGTCTGCTAAGCCACTGCCAAACCTTTTATCAGCGCTAGCTTTAGAAACTTTCTGATGTTTCTCAAACTCTTCATTGAAGCCGTTCACGTCGACTAAAATGTCGTTCTCTTTCCCCAGTTCCCGTGTTATCTCTATAGGGAATCCAAAGCTCTGGTAAAGAAGGAAGGCGTCTTTGCCGTCGATTCTTTCCTTTTTTCGAGCCATCCTGTTGAATCTGTTTAGACCTCTGGCTAGCGTATTTCTGAACTTCTTGTATTCTTTTTTAAGCTCTATCACGATGAAGTCTTCGTTCGCTTTCAGGTGTTGGTAATCTTCAGCATACATCTCTATTACTATGTGAGACAGACCGCTTAGGTACTCTTCTTCAATACCCAAAAGTTTTCCGTGTCTTATGGCTCCCCTTATGACTCTTCTCAGAACGTATCCTTGCTCTACGTTTAAGGGAATTATTCCCTCTGCCAGAATGAAAGTGGCCGTACGAGCATGATCACCTATTATTCTAACGCTTCTAATCTGATTTTCAGAGATTGCTTCTAACCCCGATCGTTCTATTATTTCATCAACCAGGGGAGCGAATATCTCAGTCTCGTAAACGTTATCCTTCCCCTGTAGGACCGCGACCGTTCTTTCGACTCCCATCCCGGTGTCGACGCTCTTATGTTTAAGGAGTTTGTACTCCCCATCCTGGGTTTTGTTGTACTCCATGAACACGTTGTTCCAGATCTCGATGTATTTTCCGCAGGAGCAGCCAGGCTTACATTTGTTTCCGCAGGGTTCCATTCCCTGATCATAGAAGATCTCTGTGTCTGGTCCACACGGCCCTGTGCTACCTATGGGCCCCCACCAATTATCCCCTCTAGGCAGATGAAATATTCTATCCTTTGGGATTCCGAGTCCTTTCCATATTCTCACGCTCTCCGTATCCATGGGTGTTATCTCATCCCCGGCGAAGACCGTGACGCTAAGCTTCCTTACATCGATATTTAGCCACTCTTTACTTGTGAGGAACTCGTGGCTCCACGTTATCGCCTCTTTCTTGAAGTAGTCTCCAAGAGACCAATTCCCTAGCATCTCAAAGAAGCTGAGGTGGAAACTGTCCCCTACCTCGCCAATATCA
>Ga0187827_10007743_pt1 | contig 11843 bp, 8 predicted proteins | sample ETNtaG_39_FD_167969 | JGI IMG/M metagenome (GOLD analysis project Ga0187827, IMG submission 167969) | Marine microbial and viral communities from oxygen minimum zone, Eastern Pacific Ocean - ETNP2014_SV_150_PacBio MetaG (Illumina Assembly) | ecosystem: Environmental > Aquatic > Marine > Hypoxic... | reverse complement strand
GTGATGAGCTCGAAGTCTCGTTTCAAACAATAGAACAGCAAATACAGACATTAAAAGATGAGTATATCCTCCAGCCTTGCGTTTCAGGACTTGATTCATTATTTGAGCAGCAAGGGAGCGGGTTGAGGATGCCTGTTGTTATTTTGACAATAGATGATGCAGACTGTAATATTTTACAACTTGTGCCAATTTTAGAAAAATATCAGATTCCTATAACACTTTTTGCCCCAGTTGGCTTTTGTCTAGACGGAGAATCTCTTGATGGCCTGAGGAGTCGCTGTCTCCATTTTGGAGTTTATAACATGCTTAAGAAGTTTGAAGGTCACGAGCGCTACAATTTTGAGAATTGTTTTAATGAAGTAATGGGCATGAATATTGATCAGTTAAAAGAGTTGTTGGATATGATGCTAATTGAAGCCGGCTCTGGCCGGGACCCTCTTACAGAAAGAAAGTTATTAAATGTGAAGGATCTTGAGGAAATATCAAGACATGAATTGGTTACACTGGCTTCACACTCAATGAGTCATGTCCGCCTTGCTTTTTTGCCGGACAGATGGCTCAAGTGGGAAATTGGGCGATCTATCGATTATATTAAAGAGTGGGGAGGGGATGGATCAATATTTGCCTATCCATATGGTAACAAAGGTTCATTTAATAGTGCGACTCAAAAGGTTTTAGAGGAAAAAGGTGTTAAGTATGCTCTTACAGGTCTTGCAAACCACAGTGTTGCAAACACGATTCCTCACGCAATAGGAAGGTCGTTTTTGTTTAACTCTGCTGACAGGAAATATGTCCTGGGAACTGCAGGAGGCGCTTTTGAGTTATTTGATCGTATATTGGGAAGGACTTAAAATATGTGCCATCGGTTAATGCAGAAAACCTTTTCTGTATCTACGGGACATGAAAAAATGATTGAAACGATGCATTTTAATCAGCCTGATCTTGTCTCGGTGATTGTGCTGACCTTTAACCAGTGTACTTTCCTGGAGAGTGAGATCTACTCGTTATTGTAGGTAATCTTTACACTGATAGAACTGAAGAGTTTGTTGCAAAATTTGCATCCACAGAACACATGGTTCAATATATAAGATTTAATGCAGTGAATCATTGAAATGAATCTATCTCTATCAGAGATACAGTAGGAATTTGGTATTAGATATGACGAAGAACAAGTGGTGAGCATGCTTAGCGTGGAAGAAATCATAGAAGCGACCAAAGAAAAGATAGGTTTGTAATGGCTACTCAACCCGTTTTGAGAGAAGTCCGGATAAGTGATTATGAGAAAGTAAAGTCACTATTTGATCGAATAGGAATGCCATCAGAGTCAATTGAAGCATGGAAAGCTTACAGAAAAAGTCCTGCCCTTAAAAAAGCCGGAAAAAATATCTCTTTCGGATGGGTACTTGAGGCCGAAAATAATATCGTCGGTTATTTGGCTAATATTCCAATGTTGTATAGTTGTCAAGGCTCTGATGTTTTCGTGGCTGCTGCCCGTGCCTTTGCAGTTGCTCCGGAATATAGGAGTCATGGGCTAAAACTTGCTTTAAGGTTTTTTAAGCAGCCAGGAGTATCCGCTCTGCTTTGTACGACGGCAAATGAGCAATCAGCAGTCGTATATAAATATTTTAAAGCCAAGCCGGTACCTCAGAATCACTATAACGAGGCATTGTTTATGGTTTTTAATTCATGGCGATTCTTGCGTGCTGTTTTTCTGAAATGTGGGTTTCCTAGTGCTATTGCATCAGGTGCTGCTCTTATTTTAGCACCATTGTTCAAAATTATTACTATTCTGAAACAAATGGAAACATGTTCTCGCCGCCAGGATCTGTTGCTTAAGAGGGTCTGTGTTGATAATTTAGGGGAGGAATATGATAAGCTTTGGACTATAAAGAGAGAGCAAGAGGTTTTTTACACTGATCGCAGTGTGGCAATGCTGCAATGGCGTGTTAATATTGCACCATTCAGTTACCATATGTTTGGTGCCTATTTGAAAGGTCTGTTTCTTGGATATATCTTATTAAAAATTGAGCATGTTGAGCATCTCAAGCTCAAGCGGTGCTTAATAATTGACATTTTTGGTGATTTTAAAAATGATGAGAATCTTGTGGTATTGATTTCTGAGCTTGTTAGAGAAGTTAAAGATTTGTCAGTAGATACCTTAGAAATTATAGGGTTCCCGCAAGCTATCCGGAAAATCGTCAAGCGACATCTGCCTTTTAAGCGTACTATTACAACTTGGCCATACTTTAAATTTATGACTCAGGACTTAAAAGCAGTATGTCAAAACAGTGATTTTTGGTATGTGTCATTGATGGATGGTGACTCATCTTTGTAACTTTAAAAATATTTATTCGTACGGCTTTTTAACAAAGTAATGTATTTATTTAAAGAACTTTTAAAAAATATTATGACATGGTGTATGAATGAGAATTGCTTTTGCTAAAATTCAAGATACTGCTAAAAATGTAATTTTAACTGCTGTTCAATATCCTGTGAATATTGGGTATCTTGCCGCTGTTTGTTTAGAAGCTGGACATCAGGTTGAGATGTGGGATTTTTGTGTTGAGCCTTTTACCTCTGAATATATAAACCATAAAATTAATGAATTTGATCCTGAAATTATAGGAATTTCTTGCGTAACGCCTGCTATATATAATGGAAATCAAGTTGCTACTCTTGCTAAGCAGGGAAAAAGAGATATATTTGTCATTATTGGAGGTGTTCACGTTTCAGCGCTTCCTTTAGAAACATTAAAGGAATTCCCCAATTTTGATATTGGTGTTATAATGGAGGCTGAAGACACGATTCTAGAAATACTTTCAGAACTTGAAAAGAAAAACTATCCACTTAGAATAAAGGGAACTGTTTATAGGGAGAACGGTGGGGTAAAGCTTGCACCTGTTCGTTCTGAAATGCCAGATGTCAATTCTATTCCTTTTCCAAATAGGGATTTAGTACCGCAAAGCCTATATAAAAACAAACATTCTGTGCGTGGCATATCAAGGAAATTTTGGAATGTTTTAGAGGTTGATTCTTCAAGAGGTTGCCCTTATTCATGTACATTTTGTGGTGTTGAAGTCACCCATGGTAGAGGTGTTCGTTTTAGAACTCCTGAAAACGTTCTTAAAGAAATAGAGGTGTGTAAAAAAAAATATGACACAAACTTTATTGTATTTAATGATTCAACCTTTACGCTAAAAAAAGAAAGAGTTACTGAGTTGGTAAGTGCGTTACCTGGAATAGGAATAGAAGGTTATCATGTTAATGCTCATATAAATTCGATTGACAATGAAATAATTAATCTTCTTGCGAAAACCGGTTGCAAAAAACTAGCTTTTGGCATTGAGTCGGGCTCAGATAAAACATTAAAAAAAATCCGAAAGGGCTTTACCAGAGAAAAGTCAATAAATGTCTTTGAAAGTGCTCGCAAGTCTGGAATCCCAACAGTTGAAGGCTATTTTATTCTTGGTTCTGACATATATGAAACGGAGGATGACTTTAAACAGACTGAGTCGCTAATAAAAACCATTCGCCCTGACATATTGGGATTGGGAATCATAACACCCTATCCGGGAACTGAACAGTATGATGAGATGAGAAAAATGGGTTATTTAGACAATGTTAAATATGACCAATTGCAAATATTCTCTGATACTCCACCTACATGGAGAGTTGTGAATTTTACTGCGGAGGAGTTAGTGCAAAAGAGGAATAGTATTCTTAAGTCATATATATGGTCTCCAAGGTATGTTCTTAATCGCATAATAAAAATTAGATCATTATGGGAATTAATATATTATATGAAAATGGCAAAATCATTTTTTAATATAGTTGTTAAAAAACGCAACTTCAATTAACAAATAATTAAAGTGTTGTAAGAGAGATTGATCTTTTGAAATTAAGAATCTGTAGAGAAAGCCCATGTTAGAGCGAAAATCTAATAGAGAGATAAAAATTAATTGGTATCAAGATAAAACTGTTGTGAATGCTTATGAAGCTTTACGTTTTGGCTCGTCCAGCGGCCTTTGGGTAGCGGAGGCGGAAAAACATGTAGTCAGGTTATTAATGGATAAAGTAGGTCATCTCTATTCTAATATCGCTCTTGATATTCCTACAGGCACTGGTCGCATGATACCATTGCTTATGGAAAAATATTCGAGAGTCCTGGTATGCGACACTTCTTTAGAGATGCTTAAAAAGGCTGGCCAACACAGGGCAAGCTCTTATTATCTGGCTGACGCTATGCATTTGGCACTACGTTCTGAATCTATTGACTTAGTTCTATGTGTTCGATTTTTGTTTCATCATAGAGACTTGTCTCCGTTTTTCAAAGAGATGTCCAGAATTCTCAAACCAGGTGGGGTTTTAATAAGTGATGTGTATAACTGGACGCCGAGAGTATTAATACCGGGGAATCAGGAAACAATGGGTGGGCGGGTTTATTTACATCGAAAAAAAGAGATTACTAAGTTCGCTTTTAGGCATGGACTTGAGATTGTTTCAAACAGAGGGCTTTTTTTTATTACTCCTTTAATTTATCGTTTTATGCCATTGTTATTAGTCAAATTTATAGAGGCACTTGGTCATATAATATTTTTTGGACACAAAACAAAAACATATTATCTATTAAGAAAAAGATAATAAATAGGAACGCACTTTTACTAAAAATGAGAAAAGTAATCTCTATAATAATCAAATATATTGCAGTATAATACGACTAGATACAACAAATATTCATTTCGATAAAATCAAATAGTAAATGGTGTTTTAATGACAACAGAAGAAACAGATCATAGATATGATTTTGCTTCCTGCCAGACTAAGGAGACGATGGTTTCCATTGTTATTCCTATATATAATTCATCGGAAATATTTCCTGAGCTTTTTAAACGTCTGACATATACATTCTCAAGCTTAAAAATTAAATACGAAATAATTGCTGTTGTAGATGGGTGTTCGGATGATTCCACAAGTGTTATTGAGAAATATTGCCGACAGGATAGTCGATTAAAACTTATAGAATTTTCACGAAACTTTGGACACCAGGCAGCTATTACTGCTGGTTTGGAAAATATTTGTGGCGAGATGATAATTATTATGGATGATGATCTTGAAGACCCGCCAGAGATATTGCCAAAGTTTATTGAAAAATCACAAGAAGGATATGATGTTGTTTATGGTATTCGAAAGAAAAGAAAGGCTTCATTGTTCCGTAGAGTTTACTATCATATATTTTATAGATTGCTGCATAAATTATCTGATGTTGATATGCCTTCTGATTCGGGAGACTTCTGCCTTATGAGACGCCAAGTCGTAAATGAGTTAAACTCTATGCCAGAAACAAATCGATATTTACGTGGGATGAGAAGGTGGGTAGGGTTTAGCCAGACAGGAGTTGAGTATGAACGTGGTACCCGCTTTAAAGGCAAGTCGGGTTATAGCCTTACTAAATATATTAAATTTGCTTTTAATGCCATCTTTTCGTTTTCTTATAAGCCTCTGCATTATGTAACTGCATTTGGATTTTTAATGTCTAGTATCAGTTTTCTATTAGGTGTTAGGCTTATTATATTAAAAATACTGAACAAAGTACCTGATGTCCCTGGTTGGGTATCCCTTATGGTTGCCGTTCTATTTATAGGAGGGGTTCAGCTAATTTCAATAGGTATTCTTGGTCAATATCTTGCAAGGATATTTGATGAAGTAAAGCAGCGTCCTAAATATATTATTAAAAGAAAAACTGGCTTTAATTAATAATAGAGCAAAAAAGGTTGGTTCAGAGAAAATGCGGCAATTAGAAAATAAGCTATCCGGTAAGAAAATTCTGATTACAGGTGGGCTGGGAATGTTGGGTAGTACTGTTGCTCACCAACTTTTAAGACATAATGCAAAAATAACTATTGTTGATTCTTGTATGAAACCATATGGTGCTAATAGATTTAATTTAGACAAGATTATAGAGCATATTGATTTAAATATTACAGATATTCGTGATAAAGAGTCAATGAAATATCACGTCAAAAGCAAGGATATTATATTTAATTTTGCTGCGCAGATCAGCCATAATGATAGTATAAACAATCCTTTATTAGATGCTGATATAAACTATATTGGCCACTTGAATATTTTAGAGAATATCAGAAGGTTTAATCCTAAAGTAAAAATACTTTTTTCAGGATCACGTTTGCAATTTGGCAGGTCAGAGAAAATACCCGTTGATGAATCACATCCCTTGCATCCTAAAACCCCCTATGCTTTTAATAAGACCGTAGCAGAAAATATGTATAGATATTATTACGAAATCCATGGTATACCATGCGTTATCTTCCGAATAGCCAATCCATATGGAATAAGATGCCAGATGAAGCACGCTAAATACTCTATTGTAAATTATTTTATACGTCAGGCTATTGAAGACAAACATCTTACTATTTATGGTGATGGTGAACAGTTACGTGATTACATTTACGTTGATGATTTAGCTCGTGCCTTTATATTAGCGGCTATAAGCAATGAAACAAATGGCCAAACATTCAATGTCGGTAGTGGTGTAGGGACAAGTTTTAAGAAAATGGTTGAGACCGTAGTGGAAGTTGTAGGTAATGGTAAAATAGAACATATACCCTGGCCTGAAGATTATACTAATGTAGAAACAGGAGACTATGTAACCGATATTACTAAAATTTCCAAAATGCTTCACTGGCAACCTCAAGTCAGTCTAAGAGAAGGAGTTGAAATGACATGGCAGTATTATAAGAAGTATATGAATCATTATTTCTAACTCATATTATTTTTTGATCTTATGAAAGTTGCTATTTGTGCTACTAATTTTAAGAATAATTTATGCGAAGCTATAAGTAAAAACGTTGTTAATTTGTCCGTTGGGATTTCAACAAAATATCATACAGTTTTACTTATTCCAGGGAAAATAGAAAGTTCTATCCAACTTGAACGTCACCTGCAGATAGAAAATTACGGTAAACAACGTAGTTACAAATCTAAGCTTAGAGTATTATTAAATATTATTGAATTGTCGACCTTCTTAAAAATAAGGGCTAGCGAATATGCCTTGATTCATTTTCATGTAGGCAATTTAATAGAATTATTTCTTCTTTGGGTCTTTCTTCCCAGAATGCAAGCTATAAAACTTGTTACTGTATGGCAGCCTTATTTAGGCTTTTTTGAATTCTTGTCTCTGCCTAGGTTGTTTCAAGGCTTTTCAATTGGTGTTGTGCATCATTATTTGGTAAACACTTTTCTGCATTTACCATTGTTTTGTGTAGGCCAAAAGGGATTTTATAAAATTATTGTTTCCAGTAATTATCAAAAACGGCAGCTTAATAGGATAGTAAAAGAGAGCAAAGTCGTTGTTATCTCAAATGGTGTGGAGCGTCCCATTCCTTTCGAACACGAACGGGTCAATAGTGACAATAAGAGGTTGTTGTATATAGGCCATGCAACTGCTGCAAAAGGAATTGACGTTTTTTTGAAAGCTTTGAGTTCTATATGTAAAGAAAAGGATATTGATGTGTCAATTGCGCTTAGTGACTTTGGAAATTATGATATCAAAAAGATGGTAAGATATTACGGGATTAATGGAAAAGTAACTATAAAAGGGATAGTTAATGTTTATAAAGAAATGGCCGTTCATGATTTACTTATCTTGCCTCTCAAAACCAGCGTCGGCACTACCTATTATCCAAATGTACTGTTGGAGTGTTTTGCCTCAGGTCTTCCTATTATTGCTTCTTCCCTGGAAGTCATAAAGGAGATAATCACAAATGGAAAAACCGGGATACTTGTTCGTCCCGGCAATGTACGTGATTTAGTAGAGGCGATTAACGGCGTGTTGTCAAAAGAAGAAGAAAATCTCAAAGACATGAGTTTGTTGCAAAAACAGGAATTTGAACGGAAGTATACTCTAGAAAAATATATTTTTAATCATGTGCTATTATACAATAGCTTATTAAATAAAAACAAAATGACTTCTTTTAAGATGTTATAAAAATGGACTATTATCGTTAAATTGCTGAAAATTGTATTTTGTTTTATAATACTTTGTTTATGTTGGAAGTTATTAATAGTCTTTGGAAATCCTTATTAAGAAATGAATATTCATTGTACTTTTTGTACTATGCATTGATTTTCTATCTTCTACTAAATACAGGACTTATATCCGACGGATTTGTACATATGCTTATTGCCAGAAATGAAAGTTTCTCAGAACTGTTAATTCCAAAGGGGAATTATATTAATATGCCGGTACTCCGTTATAGTCATCATATAAGTTATAGTCTGTTTAGTCTTGATAGTCAAATTGTTGTCAATTTATTCAAGATATCCTACATTATTACTTCATTTTATTTTATATCAAAATTCTTTAGTATCTATTTAGATAGACAAGGCGCATTTCTAATTTCTTTCTTATTTATTTTTTTTCCTTCCCATGATGGTTCTACATATTTTTATTTGGGACAGTATCTTACCTTGACATTTTCTTTCTATTTATTTTCTTTCTATTTAGCGTATTCTAATAGATTGGTATTAGCCGCTTTATTTGCATTTGTTGCCTCTTTTATATCATATGGGTCTCCTGCAATAGCGAGTGCTTTATTTCTATTATTTATGTTGAACAATAACTTGAAAAAAGGGTTATTTATTTTTATTCCTAACATAATCTTTGCAATTTATTTTATTGTTGTGTCTCGTATATTAGCAATTAGTAAGCCGAGGATATCTGAAGGGATAGAACCTTATACAATAATAAAACTTTTTCTTCTTCAGATAATAAGCTTTATAGATTCGATGTTTGGCCCTTCAATGTGGTTGAAAATTTATTATTCATTTTATCAATTGTCCATCACATCCTGGATTATAGGTGTTTCACTGACAATCGTATTCTACAAGAAATATAAAGGAAGTAATAATAAATATAATGTAAAACTTATTCTCTGTTTTACAACCTTAATGTTTTGTTCATTTGTGATGTTTGCTATGACGGGTCTTTATCCCCAACTTACATTTAACTTGGGAAATAGAACCACAATTTTCGGATCATTATTGATAAGTTATATTATTGTTTTAATGCCGTTGTCAAAGAAATGGAAAACTTTGGTTTTTGCCATTATGATCTTTACAATTCTTGGCGTTTCTGATCATTGGAAAAACTGGAATATACATCAACAGCATGTGATAGACAATATTAAAAATAATCAAGCTCTCAGGGATTATAAAGACGATAAGCACACTTTTGTATCTGGTAACCAATATAGCAAATATGGACCTATAAGCCATATAGAATTTTTCTCTGAAAATTGGGTGCCAAATGCCGTGTTTCATCTGGTATTAAATGAAAAGATCTGTGCTGTAACAATTAATAAGCGCCATGTTTATGAAGATGGATATCTAATCGATACAAAAAATAATACAAAGGCTGAAGTAAATGATTATATCAATGTGTATGATTCTGTAAATGACAGGTTGTTTACTTTGAATGTTGAAGAAATAAATAGTTATATAGATTCATTACCACCTGAAAACCGACATTGGATAATGTTGTCAGATAATAGATTAGTAAGTTTTGTTAAAAACATAGTCATTAAACTAATGCCACGGTTGGAATATGCGCTATAGATCACGTTTGTCATATCTAAAAAATAACGAGCTTAATTAAAGTCTTTTTCCTGGTTGTTAGCGTGTTGCAGCAAATAGTTTTATATAGAAGCTGAATGTTCACTATAGGTAGATATTATGGAAAAGAAATGTCCTTTTCGTACTAAAAGCGAGCAGAAAACAGTTGGCTTGCTTGATATTTGCGTAGTGATTCCTGTTCATAATAAAGAGAAATATCTGTCGGAGATATTCCGTTGTGTTGATAACCAGTCATTACCGCCGAAGGAAATTGTGATAGTTGATTCTAGTTCAAACAATAAAATATCAAACCTTATAAATGAGTGGAATGGCAAAATTCCTGTAAAGCACATTAAGATTGATTCTGCTTATCCAGGTGACGCAAGAAATATAGGTGTAGAGATGGTAAAAAGGGAATGGATTGCTTTTTTGGACTCAACAACAGTACCTGAACATGACTGGCTGGAAAGATGTGTAGAGATGGCAATTGAGAAGAAAGTAGATTTTGTTGGCGGTCTTTCCCTTTTTGAAGCAGATACTTACTTTAAAAAGCTTTTAAGGGCTACAACATATGGTTGCAGCCCTCATGGTACATTGCCTGGATCAATAATGAAAAAGGAAGATTTTGAAAAGTCAGGAGGTTTTATCTCAAGTATTCGATCTTCAGAGGACATTGAATGGATTGAGAGGATAAAGTCTCTGGGGGTTAAAACGGATACTGTAAAATATCCGGTTACAAAATATTATGGTTTGCAAGATGATTTATGGTCAGCAATAAAGAAATATTATAAGTTTGCCATGGCAACGGCTCAAACTGAAGTTTTAAAAGGTCAAAAAAGAGTATATATGTCAGCTTTGTTAATATTACTCACTATACTGACTTATAAGTGGAATCTATTTGTTGCAGGATGGGATAAAAATAGTATTTTGTTTATTCCACACATAACCAAGATATATCTGGTTTCTTTGGTTGTGTTGTATGTTGCTTTTAAAGGATTTTTACGACCGTGGAATCGCAAAATCAAGCTTGGGGTTTTTGAGAAGGTATATCTTTTAGTTATAGCTGTCTTAACTACAGGACTGATCTATAAATGGAATATGATTTTTGCACGTTTTAATATAGATAGTGTTTTTTATATACCGCATATAACTAAGATATACGTTACTTTACTGCTTCTGTTGTCTATTGTTTTCAGGGGTATAATTCGTCCTTTAAGACGAAATGTTGAGCGGTCATTTATATTTCCGTTTAACTGGATCTTGATAGGTCTGATAGGGGTCACATTGGATATAGTAAAAGCTCCTGGTTATATATGGGGTGGAATGCTGGGGATTATGGGTAAAACAATTATTAAAACAACATAATGTTACAACCCCTTAATTAAGAATCGCTTCTTCTGTAGCGGTTTTTGATGGATAAAACTATTTCATAGAGACTTATTCCTGCTATAGCAATTACACCAAGAAGAATATGATGTCTAAATCGAATTTGTCCTGCTATTAAAAGATGCATGGTGGCTCCCATTATGACTAGGGCAAGCAGTGGTAAGATATTTATTTGAAAGTTGTATCTCTTTTTTCTGAAAAAATGAATAAAGAAAAAGATAATACTTGCTATGTAGGGAAGTCCCATCATCAAGTAGGTCTTTATATGAGAGTTTCGCCATACCGGCCTCCACATATTTACAAATTTTTGTGATGTGTGTGTTAAAAAATCTAAAGGTGATGTAGAAATATATTTTACCATGGCATAAATACATATTAATTCTTTTTTGGTATGGCTGTAGTTTGTGTATTGTTCTTTGTCAATTTCAAGAAATTGCCAAGCACGTATTCTCTTGCCAAATCTCTCATGATATCCACATGATTCAAATGGACCGCCAGGAGAGTTGTATGTATATATTCTCTGAAAGGAGTAAAAAGGGGGATTATTAGTACTAGTAGTAGACACGTATTGACTATAAATGAAAAACATCGGAATTACTATAGCTGAAAAAATAGTGAAAAAAACTAATTTTTTATAGTAAATAAGAAAATATTTTTTTTTGTACCAATTGTAGATCATGATAATTGCAATTAGGGCACATGTGGCAAGTAATATCGGTACATTTGCTTTGCGAAACGAATGATTTATAAACAATATTAGAAATAATAAAAACATATTTAACAATATGTTTTTAAAACGTTTTGAATTAATAACTCTGTAGATACCA
>Ga0187827_10007738_pt1 | contig 11848 bp, 10 predicted proteins | sample ETNtaG_39_FD_167969 | JGI IMG/M metagenome (GOLD analysis project Ga0187827, IMG submission 167969) | Marine microbial and viral communities from oxygen minimum zone, Eastern Pacific Ocean - ETNP2014_SV_150_PacBio MetaG (Illumina Assembly) | ecosystem: Environmental > Aquatic > Marine > Hypoxic... | reverse complement strand
ACCCTGCCGTTGTCTGTTTCACATCACTCCTGTCATCCCTAACCGTCATTTAACCCCCTCATCTCTTCTGTTTTTTATCCACAACTCACAACTTGCCCTAATTAGCGGCTGTTTTCAAGTGCCATACCTCCCAGCAGCCAGAGGAGAACTCGCCAAGTGGGGGTCAAATCTTGACAATAAGTATTAAATAATCCATTGTCGCCAGCATGGCAAGACCCTTACGCATAGCATATGAAGATGCCCACTACCATGTAATGAATCGTGGTCGAGGACGGCAGTTGATATTTCCTGATGCGGCCTATTATGAGGACTTTCTGAAATGTCTGGAAGAAGCCCACAGTCGTTTCGGTGTAGAAACAATGGCGTACTGCCTGATGGGAAACCACTAGCATCTATTGATAAAAACACCGCGGGGTAATTTGAGTCGCGCCATGCGACATATTGACGGGATTTATACCCAGCGGTACAACCGCCGCAAGAAAACGGATGGCTCCTTGTTTCGCGGTCGGTATAAAGCCATTGTGATCGATGCCAGCCATTATTTGTTGCAGGTCAGCCGATATATCCATAGGAATCCCATTGAGTTACAAAAACCACTGATTGGTGAGAAGAAGGGGTTAAAGTACTCGATTTCTTTACCGAAAATTATCAAAACCGTTGCTGTTTACTACGAAATACCCGTCAGTAACGTCAAGCATGCAAAGCGTGGTAAAGGCGGCAAAAATCTTCCACGCTGGGTTGCGATGAAGTTATGCCAGGATGTAGGAGGAGCTAAATTGATGGATATTGCAAGCATATTTAATGTTGGACATTATTCGACAGTTTCGCAGACTATAGGGCGATTGAATTATTTGATGGAGGAGGATATACGGGTTGCTGATGTTTATAATATATTAAGTCAAGATTTGACCCCTTAATCCCTCCCCTTAATCCCTCCAATCGATATTGAGTATAGGAAGCATAAATGAGCGTGAGCACAATATATAGATGTGCTTTTTGCACGTTATTTCATGGTTGTCACTTTTTCACAGTGCTGGCTTATCAAAATCTGTGGGTATTTGGACCTCACAGATAGCCAACACTGTGAAAAAGCGGCTTCAACAGGTAACCCCAGCGGGACACACACGCTATCATTTCCTTTGTTATTCGTTGCTTCAATTTTGAAAGCAGGCGTTTTCGTATTCGATGCCTAGTGGGCGGGGCATTCCTGAGTTGTTAGATTATAATCAATAAAACGTCAATATGATACTTGACCCCCATGGTTCTTAGGTACACCTATTCCCTCAAAATGTTTTTTGATTCCATCAATAACTTCCTCGCTTGAATCTGGAACTAACAATTCACAGGGACACCCACTCTGAAAAGGCTTAGTAGAGTGTGTAGGCGCAACACCGACCATAGATGCAAGCTTGTCAGCAAGAATCCAACAATTTCTCCAGCTCACGATAGAGGATCTTCGAGTTATGGCGTCTATCAACCGGTATTGATTTAACTATTCGAATGGAATCTACCTTTTTCAAGTTCGCTTTGATCCGATCACACAAGGGCTGTTGGTCTGCAACTTGAGTCTCAACAGCTAACACACTGGTCCCATTAACTTCGACAAACGCAGCCTTTATCACTCCAGGAAAAGACATGGCTGCTGCTTCCACGCCAAAAGGATAGGTGATTACTCCATCCTTTTCTATTTTTGCTGAGCAGCGCCCTTGAAGCCATAGTTTGCCGTCTTGATCCATATAGCCTGCATCTCCTGTTCTGTGCCACACAGTTCCCCCCACTTCGAATTTTGTATTTCCACTATCACCACTGATATAGGCTTTTTGTACATGGTCACCGGCAACAACAATCTCACCGCAAGCCATAGAAGAAAGAGCCATATTGCTAAACGCTTCTTCTGTGAATGGGCCAATAGGTGTTCCGGCCATGTCCGGTATTATTTCCAGTGAGACCTCAGGAACCGGTTCCCCTGTCAACAACCCGCCTCCCTGCTGCATCCTCCCAAAATGGGATTCTGTGATGTTAATATAACTCACATGGGCAATAGGCTCAGCCTCAGTAGAACCATAGACTGCAACAATCTCCGCACTGGGAAAACAGAGTGATAACTGTTGTAGGAGATTAGGGAATACAGGCCCACCCCCAGTGAATATTTTTCGTATAGAATCAATACGTTCATTTTTGGCCTGTAGGTGATCTGCAAGGTTTTGACAGAAAGCAGGGGACGCCAAAAGGCGGTTTACTCCGTCCTGGCGGATTTGCGCTGCGATTAATCCTGCATCCACATCGGCTGGGTTTTTGATGTCAATATCTGGAATGACTGTAGTGATGCCACAGGCAAGATTGGAGAGTATAAACACTGGCAGGGTGTTCAGTTCGATATCATTTTCGTCGGATGGTAATGAGTTATCAATCGCTTGATGCTGGTTAATGAGGAATTGGTGAGAGCGGGATATTCCTTTTGGAATGCCTGTGGAACCGCTGGTAAAGGTGATCAGTGCCGGATGATCTGGTGCTGTTTCAATATCATACTGTTGTTGCCTCTCATCAATGGAATAGCGAATCAGCTTGCTACCCGGAAGCCAGATATTGGTAGAGAATTTTTTTGGGATTTTTCTTACCGCAGGTATAAAACGCAATAGATGGGCCTTGGGAGTGGCGATGAAAGCATCTGGGCAGATTGATTGGATAGCGTGCTCGATATGATTTTTGCCGGCTGAAGGGTCTATGAGCACAACAGTGATACCATTTTTGATAAGACCCAGGAAAATCACATAAAGCTCAATACTCAGCGGTATAAACAGCAGGGCATTGTGGCCGCTGGAAAGCCCATGGCTGCTAAAGAATTTTGCAGCCGCAGCTGAACGTTGCTTCAACTCCAGATATGTTAGCTTCTCTCCTTTATGAATCAAGGCTACTTTTTCCGGGTTTTCTTTAACCTCCCTTTCCAACAGTCGGATAATGTTCATTGGGTGTAACTACTCATACCCGTACCTCCCATATTTATAGCTATGGCGCCATTTGTTCAACCCATCCATGGGTTTCACCCCTTCGGGGCTTACGCGAAAATACGCTCCAGGCGTGTTTTTCTGTGTTAGAAAATGATCATGTACACTTGTACACTCACATTTTCCGCCTTGAACTGACAGATTTGAGGCACGATTATGAGCAGTTACCCCGAATTTGGGAGGGGAGTGAGTAGTTACCATTGGGTTAGCTCTTTTCCATAGAGTGCATACTTTCGCATGGTTTGTGCCGACTTACCACTGATGGCCATGGAGACATTGCTGTCATACATCAGGGCGTGGATGATCTGTTTGAAGCCTTTTGCAGTTGCCTGCCGGTGAATCTCATGCACAAGATAGTTCCCCAGTCCTGCATATTGGCGACCTGGTATTTTGGCCACTGTCTTAATAATTAGACAGTCAATATCCAGGCCTCGTTGCCTTTGCATAAAGTCCGGCACCGCAAAGATGAAGCCAACCAATTTGCCATGGTGTTCAGCTAACAGGAAAAAGTCCGGGTCAACATAGGGTACTATTTTCTCATAGAGTTTTAGAAAATCGTGCTGCAAAATTTCAGAGTAAAGAAAGTTACTGGAGAAGCTTTGTAGCGATAGCTCATGAACAGCCGTCAACTCCGTGACCGAGTGCTCGATACGAAAAGGTCTGATGACAAGATCAAGCCCCTGCTTTTTCTGCATAAACTTTTCAGCTGACCGGTCATCGTAATCAGTATTGAGCGCCATGGCTGAACTATAGCCAGCAATCTCTTTAAAACCCGTGTTGGTAAATATCGCCGGCCATTCTTTGGGGGTGAAATACTCCATAAAAAATGGTGGCCACTCTCCCGGTTCCGTAACCAGACGATAGCTATGCCAGGTGTCACCATTCATTGGCCCAATTACATAGTTGCAACCAAGCTCTTTCAATCTTGATGATACATGTTGTAGCAAAGCCTCTCCTGCATCACTCCTTAGGCAGAAAAAGTCTCCAATCAAACCAGTTTTATATGCCTTGAACTCAGGTGTGTCCTTCGCCCATAGCGCACAAACAGCTAGCAGCCTTTCATCCTCAATCACTGTCCACATCTCTTCCCGCTTATTGGTAAGGTCTGGTATGCAGGGATGTTCAGGGACTTGAATGGAAGCGAGGTCTAGCTGTTCAATATTGACTATTTCAGTGCTCATAGCAACCTCATGATGCCTATGGGTATTAAGGCTAAAGCAGATCCTGTTAGAGCAAACAGGGCCTCTATACTCCAACGTTTTCTGCCAAACCTGTCAGCGGTGACATTTATGAACACACCACCAAGAAACATCAACAGTATGGCATACAGATGGAGAGCTATCAGTTGGTTGGAGATGCCATAATGGAAAAAAGTAGTTGAGAGTAATAAACCGGCACAACCCAGGCTGGTAAATAATACAATGCGCGGTTCTGCAGCCTTCCCCCTATATGCCTTTAATCTCAGTAACAGAATGATTTGTAGATGGATGGCTAGTGCTAAAGTAAAGAGGAAGAAGCTGTACGGAAAATGAAACAGTTTCTCTATTGCAAGCCAGAAGAACCCGCCACTCATTACACTCAACACGGCATTGAAAGTGTAACTGCCCTCATCCTTGTAGATTTTTACCATGGCAAGATGGGTGATAAAGATGAGGATAGGTGCCACAACCCAAACTATACTGCCGGCTACCCAGAAAAAATAGAGCAAAATGATGCCCGCCATGAGGGCATGAGTATTCAGTTGTGATTTTGGCCCTGCCGCCAATCCCAGGAGGACCAATCCGCTCAATGCAGATAATTGGTAGAAGAGTTGTATCTCATCCTGATTGAGAGTAGAGCTCAAGAATAGATAGGTCGCCAGCGGTACAAAGAGGTTATCAAGGCCATTCCATGATACTGCTTCAATGAGTGCGCCCAATATAGAGAACATGATGGCGATCATCAGCAGTGCAGCCCATGAAATTGGGGTTAGTAGATAGAGCAGTACCAGTAAAATGGTAAAAGTAACCCCGGCAAAAGCAAGAGTCCCTTCCCAGCTTTTATTACCATCTATTACCTTAAACAGCTTTTTACCATAGTGGGTTCCTACCAGGGCAGCAACTGCATCAGAGATGGTTAAGATGGCTATAGGTATCACATAAAGGGCTTTGTTTCCATGGGACAACCAAAACAGCAGGACTATGGATATAGCAAAAAACAGTTCTCCAAGTGAAGAGCGGTTGACATCAAAAACAGCTTTCCCAACACTGTTCCTGAGCTGTGGGATTGTGCGTATCATGAGCAATATCGCAATGGAAGCTGCGCATACAACCAATACTTGCCATTGCTTAGAAAAGAACCAGGTAAATGATATGGCGGTCACTCCTAGGCCAAGATGTAGAATCTTTCTCTGCCACTCAGGGTGCCAGTTGTAGCGCCTCCCAAATAGCCTAATCGTAATAAGGAATGCGATAAGTGAAAAGATGACCCCGCAAACCTTAATAAGATCCACGTTTATCGCACCTCTTCAATAATAAGGTTGCTATAAAATATTGCCTTATCATTGGCATGTAGTGATTTTGCAAGCTTTGAATGTGATTTGAGTTTGGGGTGCAATGATTCAGGGCAGCTACGCGGCACCATCATGTTCCAATAGAGCAGTCGGGCACCAGGTTCACTAATATTAATCAGTGTAGAGAGTGCATCGGTATAGTTTTTCTCAGACATGTACTCGAAGATATTGCTGAGGTTGTGCTTGTGGATATGAACACCATCTTGCAGGCAACGTTCAGCAAAGCTCTCGGTAGAAAGCAGATGCCACTCCAGCCTGTCTAGATTATTTCTGATATTCTCAAAATTCTCTGCCCTGAGAGAAAAGGGTAGGGCCTCACTATGGGTTCCTTTTAATATCCAGTTTAAATATGGGTTGGCAGCAGGGTTTAAGGAGCGCATACCATATCGTATTTTTCTGGACACATGGTCGGAGAAGCTGCCGTCAACATAGGTAAAGAAGGCAGGATCACGTCCCATCTTCCCCATCAATGTTTGGGAGAAGAAGATACGGATCAATAGCCGCCACCTCCACGTATTCCAAACATTATCAAAAAATATCTCTTTGTCTTCCTGCTCTTTATCGGTAAGTAGCTCTTGAATCACTCTCTTTGAGTGCACCAGGGGTAAAATCCTGCTCCTGAAGATACGAAAATAGCGTTCAAATTTACCTATTCCGCCAGCACCATATAACGCTATGGCCTGTTGCTTATCATCCCAGAAAATCTGTGCATTTTTTGACAATAAATTTCGGCATTGTTGGTAATGGGCAATCCGATCTTCACATGCCCTTGAACCCATTAACTCCAAGAGTTGTGGATGTTCGAGTGATTGGTACGCGGCTACTCTCAGTTCAAGGCAGAAGAGCTGGGCTGGATTCAGATCCAGTGCGATGACCTTTGTTGGCCCCTTCGCAAGCATGGCCAGCGCATTATCCCCAGCAGAGGCAATGGATAGACAAACATCATCTGGTTGGATATCCAGCCCTTTCAGAAGCGTATCTGCATCCTCCCACACCTGAGCGTAACGAATGATGGAGAAATCAGCCCGGTCTTCAACTTCACTCTTGACCATTTTTAATTTCACCTTCCATTCGTTTTACGCTGCCAGTAGCGCCATTCATTTCTACAACATCACCCGTCTTAAGCCAAGTCATTACATTGTCAATCGCAACAATGGCAGGAATCCCCATCTCCCTTGCAACAATGGCGGAATGTGACAGCAGGCTACCCCGCTCAACCAATATCCCTGAAGCATTGGCGAACAGTGTGATCCAACCCGGATCAGTAAATTGCGCCACCATAATTTCACCCGGCTTCAATTCCGCATCCCTTGGGTTGTGAATCACTCTTACAGGGCCGTTGACAATACCCTGGCAACAACCGATACCTTGCACCGTCGTGGAATCCAATATATCTGATGATTCAAGATTGTATGCCTGGTTTTTGAATGAATGGCAGGCTGAACCGTAGGTTTCGAATCGGTATGGTGGGGTAGGCTGAGACTCAAACTCCTGCTGCTGTTGTTTTCGCATCTCTACCAATGCAGCACTATCCATGATAGTGGAGGTGCCCTCTATTTGCCCCATAATCTCTGATAGCTCCAGGAAAAATATGTCTCGTGGATGCGCGATGTATTTCAGTTCATGAAATCGCCTGCCAATCTCCAGGATAATCTGACGTACCCGGCCAAATACTCTGGTGCGTTCAAACCGTAGATTTTCCCGATCTCGCACCCTGGCTTTTGCCCATAAAACAGCTTTGGAAACTGCCCATGTTATAACTGGCCTATGTTTAAGGATTTCTGCCAAATTGGATTTGATATCCTTCTGATCATGCCGCATTTCTGGTTTCTTTTCTCGTGATGCCATGTGACCAATCGCCTGTAATAGCATAGTAGGTTCATCATGTAGAGTGTGGCTTTCGAGCTTAAGCTCCTGCAGGCAGCGGTCACCAAATTTTTCCAGGTAGCTATAGTACTCTGCTTTAAGCTTGGGGATAGTGTCGATTGCTGTCTCATCGCCAGCAATAAGGCGTTGCACTATAGCGGCATCTTTGGCCGCGATTACCGCCATTTTGCCAATTCGAATAGCCGGCTCAGCACTGATAATATCGCCCTGACCGATCATAATGTCATTATGTAGATTCAAGCCTTCATCACCTGCATATTTTTCCAGCAGTTTGCGGGATAGCCCAAATGCAATCATGCAGAGAAAATCATTGATAAGTGGAGCATCCCACTTTTTCAGCAGTTTATCCTCCAGTGTCCTGTATTCTTCCCCAAGCCGATCAAGTGGTTGCTCTCCAAGCTGTTCCGAAGATGAGAGTGCATCTTCCAGCCGTTCATAAAAACGGCTGATGGTTGTGCGTAATGTGAGTTGATGTTTGATTAGCCCCAATAGGGTGCGTATAAAGTTGGCGCCATCTGTGATTTTTTCCCAACGGGTGGGCTCTCCTGCAACAATGCTTTTTACCACATCTTCCGGCAGGGGTTCTTTCACCCCCATCATCTGCTCCATAAAATTGCGATTCATTTTGAAACCGGGGAACAGTGCCAGTACCCGATACCAGTTCAGCAGGTTGTAATAGACATGACCATTCACAAAGCCAAGCATATTTCGAAATGCAGCATTCTCAGACTCGATTCTGGTTTGTGATACGCCCATGAATCTGCAAAATTCGATATATACATGCTCGTAGACATAACGTGCAAACGAGAAAGTAAGGGGAGATGTAACACCACTATAACTTTCTACAATATTACTGTTATCCCATATAGTGACTTGCTCACCGATTATTGAGAGATGTTTCAGGCTGGTAATGGGGCGTGCCTGGATCAGATACAGGATTCCATCTTCTATGGCCCACTCAATATCTTGTGGCAGACCAAAGTGCTGCTCTACTCGGAGAAGCAGTGCAATAATTTCAGTGATCTGTTTTTGATTAAGGATCGCGCTCTGCTCTTCAAGAGACTGCTTCTCCATTGTTCCATCCCTAAGCGTATAGTAGGTATCTCCATTGACCTCACCGGAGACCAGCTTGTCTGCCAGACCCAGAGTGGCGTTAATAACACATCTGTTGCGGTTGCCTGTTACAGGATCAGCACTGAATGCCACCCCTGCCATATCTGCATTTACCATGCGTTGTACAAGGACTGCCGGAATCCAATCCTCACCCTCACCCTGGCCAAAGGTTTGACGATAATGAGTTACATGTTCTGAAAAGGCGGAGTACCAAACCTCACGAACCTTTTCCAGAACGTCTACAGTAGAGATATTTAGATAGCTCTCCAATTGGCCGGCAAATGAAGCCTCTTCACCATCTTCTGCGGTTGCAGATGAGCGAACAGCCAGAAGCTGATTTTTATCTTTCACCAGTGTCCCAGCCGCAGCTTTGATAGCTTTTTCCACTCTTTTGTTGTAGCTAATCATCCCAATGGATTCACCTTTCTTCAGCGCTACCAATTGCTGTTTTGATAAGCACTCTAGAAAGGTCTGAGGAGATATCACAAACCATTCTGGAATCTTGAAATTCTCTGCACCCAGTTCTGCCAGTGCGGCGGCCTTTCCGCCCATAGTCTGGCGGTCTGATGCTGCCGTTGAAGCAATGATGTATTTTAGTTGAGCCATATGTTGTATCCCATTGGGATAATCCCCAGTATCAAATAGAGGCCTGCCACCCAAAGGCCAGAGCCATTCTCAAGTAACCCAGATTTCTTAGCGTCGGGACAACGTATGAAGGCGATGCCAAGGGTAATCAAGAGTCCAGAAAAGACCGTAAGCGTTATTAGCACTGGAATCAGAAAGTTTATCTTCAAAGCAACGACACAAGCACAGATAAATGAAAACAGGATCGCACCAAGCCATACAACAATAGCGCGTTTGATACCCCAATCCGCACTATAACTTTCAACCCCCTCACGCTCCTGAACAGGTGCCCAGGTCTTCCGGCCTATCTCTATTACTACACCGTTAAAGAAACTGACTATTAGAAACCAGATCAGGCCATCTGGTGGATATAAATCGACTTGCAGCCAATCACTGCCAGTAGCAAACAGGTCAATCAATGGCATGATCAGCATATGGGTCCAAAGGTAAGTAAAGGGGTGTCGTTTCAACCATTTTGGGACAAAAAACTCCACACTCATGAATGCCATGTATCCCCAGACCAAAGCCAAAAGAAGGATCAGAAGAGGATGAAGCAGGTAAGTGAGCAACAGTTGAATAGCAGCGGTTAGTATGCCTAGCCACTTCAGTTCATTCAGGGTGACCAGACCGCGAGGGACTGGACGTTCTGGACGAAACCTAGCATCGTTCTCATGGTCTTTGAATTCATCAGCAATGCGTAATTGAAGAAAGAACAGAAACAGTACGACAAAGGCTGTAACACTAGTTTGTATATTTGGCCAGTAGATATCTGTGCGTAACAGCGCAGAGAGACAGACAGCGCAAAAACTGAATGATGCTATCAGCACACCATGTTTTACAACAGGAAAGCGCTCCTTTTGATACTCCCACAGTCGGGGAATAAAGTGCGGTTGTTCTGTACTTTCATTCACGGTTTAGTTTTTCCCCGGGCCAAGCGTTGATGAGCTGATGCAAAATCTCCGGCACACATAGCTCCCATGATGGAAAGTTCTCCAGCAAGGCAACAGGCTGCACATACCTCAGCGAATGCATGAACTTGTTCCTTACCCGTTAGTCCCAGCAGTTTAAGACCCACAGCTTGTGAGGGCAGTTTGGTTCCTCCTCCAACTGTTCCAACTACGATATTGGGTAGTGTAACAGCGGCGTAGAGTTTACCCTCATCCGTTAATTCCATACGTGTGATCCCCACACTTGACTCTGATATACAGGCCACATCCTGGCCCGTGGCTAAATACAGTGCAGCCAAACCATTGGCATAGTGAGCCTGCACACCCATGGTGCCACTCATTACCCCACCCAGGGCAGCTAGTCGCCAGTATTCAGCCATCGTCTCAGGAGTCGTGTGTAGATAACGTTCTACCAGGGCTTTTTCCAGTAACACCTCAGCAGTCACCTTCTTCCCCCGCACAGAAAGGAATGAAAGGGCTGAGGCCTTTTTGTCTCCAGAGAGATTCGCTTCTACAAATGCATGTCTTGGTTTAATGGGGGTGTTATCCGTGATAAATTGCAAGATTGCTGCCGTGGCTATGGTGGCCATATTCTGGCCCGATGCATCCCCCGTGTTGTAGTCAAAGTTAAGGTAAACATGGTTGCCTTCCATTGTTGTACGGGTATCGATCAACTTCCCATGGTTTGTGGTCGACTCCGCTATTTTTTTAAACTGCTCAAATTGATCATGTGTCCACAATAGGAACTGGCTAGCCTCAATAAGATTTGCAAAGATAAAACCAGGAGAACGGCTGATGCCATCATTCAGAATGAGTGCCGAGCATCCACCAGCCTCGGTGATGACACGTGCCCCCCTGCTGTATGAGGCCACCAGGGCGGCTTCTGTTGTGGCCAGAGGGAGATAATAGTCCCCTTGAGCAAATAATCCATTCACACGCAGTGGGCCGGCAACACCCACCGGCAGTTTTAGGGTTCCAATGCAATTCTCGATACTATTGGAGTAGTCCTCTATATGATCTAATGAGAACGGATCTGATATCAGATGCTGGTCATCATTGGAGAGATCCGTATGCGTTTTTAACAGTTCCCAATTACTCTTGATATTGGCCTCATCCAATGACTTGACGTGACGTAAACGTGGTTTGGCACTCGAAAATTTGGGCAAAAGACGCTCAGATGCACTCTCGAGGGGAATGTGATCTCTTAACCGCTCTAATAGATTCTGTATTTTCTCTCTGTTTACGGGCATAAATTAATTACTCTCTATCATTTTTTAGGGCCTGGATGGAATGAGACAGAATTTGAGGCTAAGACCTATTATTCAGGGCCGAGTCACCTCTAATGTTGCCGATATTTCTGCAATAATCATCAAGATATAAATCGATAACTACTTTTTAGTAACCGATGATAAGATCAATGTCAGCTCACTGCTAGAATCAAATTCGAGTGGACCTCGTTATGATTGATATATTCTCTCGTGGTGTCAATGCGGATTATAGGTGCTACAGATTTCCGGTAAAGCCTAACTTCGGGTTTCACCAAAACGTCATTTGATGCATAATCCTTGAATCCTCAGCTGATGAAAATGTTGTTTAGGGATAGGAATTTGCTTTTTGCAGATGTGAGGGATTGGGGGATAGGAATTTGCTTTTAGCAGAGGGGAGGGATTGCACCATCAGTGGACTCGAAACCCTGTCGTTGTCTGTTTCACATCACTCCT
>Ga0187827_10007735_pt1 | contig 11849 bp, 12 predicted proteins | sample ETNtaG_39_FD_167969 | JGI IMG/M metagenome (GOLD analysis project Ga0187827, IMG submission 167969) | Marine microbial and viral communities from oxygen minimum zone, Eastern Pacific Ocean - ETNP2014_SV_150_PacBio MetaG (Illumina Assembly) | ecosystem: Environmental > Aquatic > Marine > Hypoxic... | reverse complement strand
TTCCCCAATGTTGTGGTCGCCCTCGACGGCACGGTGGTGGCCACATGGGGCGCGAAGAATCTGGTTGTGAGACGCAGCGAAGACGGGGGCGCCACGTGGGGGCCGACGATCGAGGTGGGTGATGGCATTCACGCCGGCGGCACCACAGTGGATGAAGGCACGGGAGACATTCTGTTCTTCGGTCATCCCGAACATCCGCCGAAGGACAGTTCCATGGCGCCGCGCACGATCTATCGTAGTAGCGATTCGGGTCGCACATGGGCCGGCGAAGAGGCGGTCTTCGAGAAGGACGGGAATGGCCATGTGCCATCGCTACACTTCTCAGAGGTGGGCATCACCTTGCGGCAGGGCGAACACGCCCGCCGACTGCTTCGACCGGCGCGGGTCTACGTCGAAGGTGCCGGCTACAACATGGCCGTGTTCAGCGATGATCACGGGCGAACCTGGCGACCGAGCACGCCCTTTCCCGTAGATGGCACGGGGGAGGGCTGTGTAGCCGAACTCGAAGACGGTCGCATCTACTACTCCTCCCGTCAGCATCGATTTTCTGAAGGCGAGGCGTTACGTCACGAACGACTGCACGCCTGGAGTCACGACGGCGGCGCCACCTGGACCGATCCGGCCCACAGCAGTCTACCCGATGGGCCCGCCTACCGCGGTGAAGAGGGGCGCGGCGCCAACTACAATGGCCACTTCGGCATGGCGGCGGGCCTGACTCGCGTGCCCGTAGCAGATCGAGACATCCTGCTTTATAGCAACGCCGATGAGCCGACGCATGAACGCCAGCGGCTCACCGTCTGGGCGAGTTTCGATGGCGGTGCTTCATGGCCGGTGAAACGTCTCGTCGACGAGGGACCGAGTGCCTACTCGTCGCTGGCGGCGGGACGTGCCGGCACGCCAACTGAAGACTGGATCTTTGTGCAGTACGAAGAGCGGGGTGGCGGTGGCCGGGTGGCGCGTTTCAATCTGCCCTGGTTGCTGGCGGGAGAGGCGACGGGGGACGGTGAGGTGCCGACGGACCTGTAGCCGGTTAGCCACACACTCGAGCCGCGTGACAGGCGGCTCGACCTGATGTGTATCGCCAGAACGAATCTTAGCTGCGAATCTCAACTGGGAATCTCAACTGCGAACCTGATTCATCATCCGAAGGAATCCTCATGCAACTTGGTAACTTCTCCATCAGTTTGTGCGTGAAGGACCTCGAAGCCTCGAGAGCCTTTTACGCCAAACTCGGCTTCGAAGTGTTTGGCGGTGTCGCCGAGCAGAACTGGCTTATCCTGAAGAACGGCGATCACACGATCGGTCTGTTCCAGGGCATGTTCGAGAAGAACACGCTCACCTTCAATCCGGGATGGGACAGCAATGCGTCGGCCATCAATGGCAACTTCACCGACGTGCGCGGACTGCAGAAGAGTCTGAAGGAGCAGGGTGTGGAGCTCGCCATGGAAGTGGATGAGGACACGTCCGGGCCGGGCAGCTTCCTGGCCATCGACCCCGACGGGAATCCGATCCTCGTCGATCAGCACGTGTGAATCGCACGCCCGGCCACGCGTAAGGCACACCCATCCTGATCAGTCCGTCGAGACGATCAGCTCCGGCGCGGGAGGGGGGAGGATCTCGCCTCGCCGCATGGCCCAGGTGGCGACGATGCTCGAGCACGGCATCGATCGTTTGCTCCCTGAGAATAGCAGTGACTTCGGGGACTTCGCTGAGATCGAGGCGATCGGTCTGGCCGCTGCCTGAACAACATTGGGACCGGAGCCGAGTTCGTACCATGCATGGATATGGCGCGTCGGCGACGGTCATTCATTCTACATTGAGGGCTTCGTGTTTTGACTGAATCGGGAGCAGCTGTACAAGTGACCGAATACAAGCAGGTGGGTGGTCCCCGCGCCTGGACGGCGGCCAGTGTGGATGACCCAGTGGACTGGGTCACGAATCTGACAGAATTCTCGCTGCTTGAATTGGAGAGTTTCGTCGCCGAGACGGAAGCGGAGCGGGCCACGGAAACACGCATCGATCCGCGGACGATGCCGAGTTGTACCAGGCAGGCGACGCCACTGCGACAGCAGATCGAGTCGGGGCGGGGCTTCGTGCTCATCGATGGTCTCGACGAGGCGCGGTTCGGGCGAGCCGGTTCGGTCACGGCTTATTGGGCGTTGGGTCAACTGCTCGGCGCGCCCTTCGCGCAGAACGTCGAAGGCACCCTGCTCTACGATGTGCGCGACACAGGGCAGTCGGTGACGGGAGGGGCGCGTTTCTCGGTAACCAACGCAGAGAGCACCTTCCACACGGACAACGCCTTCAATCCGGCTCTACCCGATGTAATCGGTCTGCTGTGTCAGCGCACGGCCAAGTCCGGGGGGCGCAGCCAGCTGATCAGTGGTTGCTCGGTGCACGACCAACTGTGCGATCTGGGTGCCGACATGGCCACCTTGTATGGCGAGTTTCTCTTCGATCGGCGCTCGCAGCACGGACCGGACGAACTTCCCTATGCGCCGCACCACCTATTTGCTCTCGATGGCGATGAGTTGGTCATGCGCTACATGGCCTACTACATCGAAGTGGGTCACGAAAAGGCGGGCACGCCGCTCACCGACGCACAGATCGCAGCCCTGTCCGCGCTGGAGTCGCAACTGAAGCGTCAGGATCTGATGGTGGAGTTCGATCTGCTGCCGGGACAGATGATGTTCACGAATAACCGCTGGATCCTGCACAATCGCACGGCCTTCGAAGACCATCCGACCATGGAGGATCGACGCCACTACGTGCGGCTCTGGCTAAGTCGCTAGTGCGGCGTGGTGCAAATCCTACGGCTTACGGACGCCGATCCATCCCGGGGTGGTCAGGCCTGCCAGGGCGAAGCGAGGTGGGCGACGCAGTCACCGGCTTCGACGCGCCCTGGGTGACGCTTGCAGACCACGTCGCCATCGCCGTTGAAGGGGACGGACACGGGCTCGCGCGACGGATTCTCCGGAAACCATACATGACCACACAGATCGCCGGCACGCACCGAATCGCCCAGTTCGGTGGCTGGCTCGAAAACGCCGGGCTCGGGTGCATACACGTGGGCGTCGCCACCGATTCTCAGGATCTGTGGTTCAGGCAGATTCTCGGGCAGCTCACCCTTGATGCCGAGACCTGCCAGTAGACGGTCGACGGCGGTCTGCACGAGTTGCACGCCGGCACGTGACACGGATCCCATGCCGCCATATTCGCCGCCAATGGAGATCACGCCCTGACGGATGGCCCCGTCGGGCAGGCCTTCGGTCTTGTTCTGCCGTTCGAATATCATCACGTGGGGTACCCCGAGCTTCGTCACTAGGTCGAGGCTCTTCTTCTTATGGTCGTCCGACGCGTCCGGGCCGTAGTGCGTGCTGGCGTGGGGTCGGTAGTCGAGCGATGCACCGCCGCCGTGAAAGTCGGCGACGACGTCGACTCTCGGCATCAGCGAATTCTCGACGTAATCGGCGATCTTCCAGGTGGGGCCGCCATTCGGATCGCCCGGGAAGGCGCGATTCAGATTTCCCGCGTCGAGCGGACTCACGCGTGTGGTGCCGAGAGCGGCGGGAAGGTTGAGGGCCGGCAGAATGAGGAGGGTGCCCGTGATGTCGCGGGCTTCAAGATTCTGGATCATCCGGGTGAGCACGACCTGGCCCTCGTATTCATCGCCGTGGTTGCCAGCGCTCAGCATCAGCTTCGGTCCATCGCCATTGCGGATCACGGCGATGGGAACGGGTAGGACGCCGTAAGCGCTGCGGGTCACCGAGTGGGGGACTTTGAGCCAGCCGACCTGCTTGCCATCCTGATCGAAGTCGACGGTGGGCGTAATCTGAGTCATGGCGGTCCGGTGGGTTGGGAGGTCGGCCTGAAGGAAGACGGCAGCGGAGCGGACACCACGGGGCGCCCGCTCCACCTGCTGTTCAGCCGAGGTCGGCGAGGACCTCGTCGGGATGATCGGCTGGTTTTACCGTCTCGTAGACCTTCGCGATCTTGCCATCACCATCGATGATGTAACTGATACGCGATGCGTTAGTCGACGTGTCGGGTGACGCGCCGTAGGCGACGCTGACACTCTTGTCGGTATCACAGAGCAGATCGTAGGGGAAGTCAAACTTCTCCTTGAACGCCTTGTTTTCCTCGAGAGAATCGCAACTGATCCCAAGGATGACTGCATTACGACTGTTGAACTCTTGGATTCGATCACGGAATCCGTTGCCTTCAATCGTTCAGCCAGGTGTGTCGGCTTTCGGATACCACCACATCACGACCGACGTGACCCGGTACTGATCCAGCGTGACGACTTCGCCATCCTGGTTCTGCACGGAGAAAGCGGGCGCCGTGTCTCCTACGTTGAGCAAGGGCATGAAATCACTCTCCTTTTGAAGGTGACGATAGTAAGCCCGATCACGGACAGCGACAACCAGGACTCACACCGAGGATTGACGCCCATGATGAAGATCGGCCTGAGCATCCCCCATGAACCGAGTCTGGCACTGACTCTGATGAAACAGTGTGGCGTGGAACACGCCGTCAGCCACCAGTCGCTGCAACCGATCGACGGCGTATCCGACGACGAGCAGCCCTGGACGCTGACCTTACTGGCGAAACGGAAGCAGGCCTACGAGGACCTCGGTTTCGAACTGGCCGTCATCGAAGGGCGGCCAGCGATGGAGAAGATCAAACTGGCGTTGCCCGGACGTGACGCGGAGATCGATGTTGGGTGTCAGATGCTGACCAACATGGGCAAACTCGGCATCCCGGTGTGGTGCAGCATATGGCGATCCTCGGTGTGATGCGCACATCGGGGGCTCTACCAACGCGAGCCGGTGCGACGGTGAGCGGCTTCGATCTGTCCCAGGTGGAAGAGGGACTGACCGAACACGGCGTGGTCAGCGAGGAAGAGCAATGGGAGAATCTGCAATACTGCCTCGAACACACGGTGCCAGTGGCGGAAGAGGCGGGTGTGAAGATGGCCATGCATCCCGATGATCCGCCCTTGTCGCCGATCCGCGGAGTAGCGCGAATCATGAGCAGTCTCGACAACTATCAGTGCATGCTCGACATGGTGCCGAGTCCGATGAATGGCATCGCTCTGTGTCAGGGGAACTTCGGGCTCATGACCGATGATCTTCCGGCGGCGATCCGGCACTTCGGTGGCCAGGGGAAGATTCACTTCGTCCACCTGCGCGATGTCCGTGGGAAACCGGACAACTTTCAGGAGGCTTTCCATGATGACGGCCAGCACGATCTGGCCGAGTGTCTGCGCGCCTACCGGGATGTCGGTTTCGACGGCGTCTGTCGTCCTGATCACTATCCGCGTACGGGCGACGAGTCCTTCGACGATGATCTGCGCCTGGCTCGGCTCTTCGCCGTGGGCTACATCAAGGGGTTGCACCAGGCCGTATACAGCGAACCGACTGCAGCGGTTTCATGAGGTGGTCGTGAGTCGATCGAGTCAGATCTACCGGAAGGCCGCTCATGGCTGAGGGGCAGGATCGACTGTTCAGCGTTTCGCAGGGGGAGTTCACCCTCGACCGCTATCCATGCCTGGCGCGCGAGACGCTGCGTGCATGGGATGCGGCAGATGAGTATCTGCTGTATCACTTGGCGGAGTTGGGTATGGGCGGTGGATCGGTGCTGGTGGTAAACGATGGGTTCGGTGCGCTGACGGTGGCACTCGCTGGGGCGAGGAGCGCACAGTGGGTTGTCCAGACGCAGTCGGACTCGTGGATCTCACATTCGGGCACGCGGGCAAATCTCGAAGGGAACGTGGTTTCCACGGGTGGCGTGTCGATGCTAGACAATCTGCAGACACCGGCGCCCTTCGATGTGCTGCTGTTCAAGGTGCCGAAGAGCCTGGCTCAGCTTGAAGACCAGCTGTATCGATTGCGCCCGCATCTAAGAGCCGACACGGTGATCGTGGGTGCGGGTATGGTGAAGCAGATCCACACGTCGACGCTCAAGCTCTGTGAGAGACTCATCGGTCCGACGCGCACGTCGCTGGCGCGGCGAAAGGCTCGACTCATTCACTGTGACCTCGACGCGACTCTCGAGCCAGGTGCCCATCCCTATCCAACCCGTTACACCCTCGAGGACACGAATCTGGAGCTGTCGAATCACGCAGCGCTGTTCTCGCGCGAGCAACTCGACATAGGCACACGATTCCTGCTGGAGCATCTGCCACGCTCGCCGCAGGCCCGCTGCATCGTCGATCTGGGGTGTGGCAACGGCGTGTTGGGCATCGCCGCCGGGCATCATCACCGCGAGGCGTCGCTGGTCTTCACCGATGAGTCTGCCATGGCCATCGCCTCGACACGCGAGAACGTAGAAGCGGCCTTCGGTGGCGAGCGAGACGTCACCTTCCATTGGACGGATGGTCTCGATGGCGTGGAGCCCGGCTCAGCCGATCTGATCCTGTGCAATCCACCCTTCCATCAGCAACAGATCGTGGGAGATGCTGTGCCGTGGCGGATGTTTCAACAGGCGCGCAACGTGCTGCGGCCGGGTGGGTCGCTGTGGGTCGTGGGCAACCGTCATCTGGGCTATCACACGAAGCTGCGATGGCTGTTCGGAAACGGGGAGGTCATTGCCAGCAATCCGAAGTTCGTCATCTTGAGGGCGACGAAGACCGCCACCTGAAGACAAGACCCGCCACCCGCTGCGCAAGTGCTACGTTGGGTCATCCTCTGCTGCATGGCGCGCCCAACTACGACGTACGGCGAAATGCAGTGCCACGACTTCGGTAAACTCAGCCAGCATCAGTGCACCGACGGCGACAAAGATGCCTGGCAACCGACCGTGGTTCACGCAGCCGGATCTGGCCGGCGGGGGGGCCTTCATGGACATGGGCACCCATGCGGTTCATCGCCTGATCAGTGTGCTAGGCCCCGTGGAAAAGGTGATGGTCACGATCGGAAATGCGGCAGGCATTTATCCCGATGTGGACGACCACGGTATCGCCTGATTGCGATTCGCAAATGGCGCACTCGGCACAGTGGAAGCGTCGTGGGTGCAGACGGGCGGCATGAGTGGCTTCGAGATCACCGGCAGCGAGGGCACGATCTTCGAGCATCCCGATAAGGGCATGCTGGTGACCGCCCCGGTCAAGACGCAGCCGAGGTCGCCCCCGGCGAAGCACGACCGACGACGGTGGATCGACTCGTGGCGGCGATTCGGGGTGAGTTGAGCAGGGAAGAGCTGGCGGCGGATCTGCAGTGTACGGTGAATGCCGTGGCGGTGATGGACGCGTGTTACGCGTCGGACAAGTCTGGGGCGTGGGAAAACGTAGTTGGCGTCTAACGCCGGACGAGTACTGAGATACGGGGTCTGACGTCTGTGGCTGGGATAGGGCTGGGCGTACCTCCTTCGTGCCGTTATTTCGAAGCAGAGGCCTGGGCCATCTCCCTGCGAGCCAAATCCAAGTTGTTCTGAGCCCGTTCGAAATCTGGTGCTATCGCGAGCGCTCTCTCGCACTCTGTCACCCGCAGAATCTGTGCCGCTCGTCTCTGTCTGATAGTCTCAGCAGGATCGAGTCGGGTGGGTGACGATGGTGTGTCATCCCCTAGCATTCCGTCGAGCTTGCCCACCCGGAGCAAGCAGGCCGCCTCGGAGCAGCATATCGAGAAGCGACGGTCGGGTCCTACCCATCTCCTCAACAGAAAAAGCCGGCGTCGGGTGATCTCCCGGCGCCGGCTTTCTTGATACGATGCAATTCGGCTACGGACGCTAACGACGCCCGAGTGATCTTCGCCCTATTCCTCGGCCGTGATCTCGTCGTAGAACTTGACGATGTCGCCGCGATCCTTGGATGCGTTGAAGACCATGCCGGAGCGCGGATGCTCGTTGAGCAAACCCGTCATCATGTAGGGGTAGTCGAATCCCCACATCAGCTTCTCGCGCATGGGCTCGATGTGTTCCTGAATGCAGTCGAGGACCGGCCGCAGGTGGTACTTGGGATTGTGTAGGAAGCCGAGCAGCAGTTCCATCTGACAGTTGCCGGCGCCGCGACCGAGGCCGGCGAAGCTGGCGTCGAGGTAGTTGGCGCCCTTGATGATGGCCTGGATCGTGTTGGCGAAGGCGAGTTGGCGATTGTTGTGGCAGTGGATGCCCACTTCCTTGCCCGAGTCCTTCAGGGCGACCAGATGCTTCTCAACGAGGGCTTCGACCTGCTCGGAGTAGAGGGAGCCGAAGCTGTCGACGACATAGATTGCATCGACGGGCGTCTCGCTCAGCATTTCAAGGGCCTCGTCGAGTTCGCGCTCTGGAATCGTCGACCCGGCCATGATGTTGCAGCACGTCTCGTAACCCTTGTCATGCGCGTCCTGCACCATCTTTATGGCCAGCGGGATCTGATGGATGTAGCAGGCGATACGAATCATGTCGAGGACACTCTGGTCTCTAGGCAGAATGTCGGTTTCGTAGTCGCTCTTCTCGGCATCGGACATGGCCGAGAGTTTCAGCGGCGTGTCGTTGTCACCGACGATGCGACGCATGTCCTCTTCGCGACAGTGCCGCCAGGGCCCGAACTCGCTGGTCGGAAACTGAGACCGCGAGTTGATGTAACCGATTTCCATGTAGTCGATGCCTGCGGCGACACATGCATCGTAGACGCCCTTGACGACCTTGTCATCAAAGTGCGAGTCGTTCATCAGACCACCATCACGGATGGTTGCGTCGAGGACCTTGATCTCCTCGCGATAGGACAGCCAGCGTTCGGTGGCGGTATCGTGCTCTGACTCAGTCATCTTCTGCTCTCGTTGATCAACGGCGGGGAGAACTACGCGGACAATCATTCTAAACTCGGCTTCCCCGGCGCATGGCGCCACCCTCAGGTCGATCGGGCTCCAGCGAGGGAGAACGATGGTCGGCAATCTGTGAAACGGTCCTGCCAAGGACGGGTGGGCGCCCGAAGGCTCAATGTCTGGATATGCGACCTTCCTGATAACCAGATATCGACGGGTGATCCGGGTTGGCGCACGCACAGCATCGTACTCGCCCACAGAAGCCGATCGATCCCGAAGAAGCTGGCTTTCGAATCTCGACAGGCGACGGCCAGCCTTGTCTCAGACACCACCCAACGGTGTGGAGGCGTACGTGTCATACTCGACGATGATCTCCACGTCCTCGAGCACGAGCGAGGATTTCAAGTCGGCGGGACGTTCTCGCAGCGTCACCTCAAGCACATTGTGGCCGCAGGCCGGTGGATGACCCACCAGGTCGATCTCCACCCACTGACCGGCATACGGATCGATCTCTCGCATGGGTGACCGCTGCAGGGAAGCACCGGCCAGGGACTGACCATTCAGAGACAGGTCGATCCGGTCGGCGGCCACCAGATCGGTAAGGGCCAGACGGAGGGTGACCTGTGTAGCCGAGGGCTCGTTGGCCGTGTCATCGGCGATGGAAAAGGTGATCTTCTTCGTGACGCCCACGTCACTGGCCGGGTCGAAGGCCAGCGGGAGCTGGGCGGGATAGTCGTGATCACCGGTGTCCTCGACTTCACGCCGCAGGAAGTAGTGGCGATCACGGCGCTCGAGTTGCTCGCGGTCGGACAGTTCCATCAGAACCGACCGCTGCTCGGACCCGAGCGGCCAGCGCATGAACCAGGAGTACAGCCCGTCCACACCCATTCGCCAGGCGTTGGCTGCAGCGGCACGATACATGGCGGGCGTCGCATAGGTCCTGTTGGCGCGGTGTCGGTTCTCCTCGGTGTAGTGACAGTGGAGAAATGCATACACCGAAATGTCCGTCTCGGCCGTTGCAGTGACGAGCCAATCGATGGGCATGTTCGCATCGAGGGTCATGTAGACATACACGAGGGGGACGAGATAGTCGACGAGACCCTCCTCGATCCAGGTGTCGACGTCCAGGCCCGCCGCCTGATTCAATTCTCGGGTCGGATACACACGAGCGCCGATGACGGCAGGTGACCCGGCGCGCTCCTTCGACATGGCCCGCACTCGCCGCATGAAGTCCGTCATCATGGGTGCCTGCTGCTGCAGTTCGTCTTCGGGCACCCACCAGTCGGTGCCCCCGGGCGCTGCGGCGAAGTCGAGTTCGATGCCTTCGGTGGGATAGTCGAGGGCCAGTTCACGCAGCACGGCGAACTGGTGGTCTCTGACAGCCTCATCCGTCATGCCGGGGCCACCATCGCGCTGTGCCGCCTTTTCACCGGCACCGGGAAAGGCACCCATGCGCTGAGAGGCGATGAATTCCATGCCCTTTTCATGGGCCCGGTCGATGAGCACGGTCAGGGGATCGAGCCCACCGTCGATGAGGCTCTGCATGTTGTGCCATACCCGCCAGTAGGCGGCCTGGATTAGATCTTCGCCTTCACCAAATCGTTTGCCTACACGCGACGGATAGAACAAACCATCGTCTCGCGACACGCCATAGACGAAGGTGTCCACGCCCGTGCCGGCCACTTCATCGACCGGTCCCCAGGCATCTTCCAGACGCATGGGGGGTTCGTGCACGAAGAGATAGTAGTGGCGGGCATCATTGAAGTAGATCGATCGTGCACGTTTCATGCGTTGCCTGCGGCTTCATCGAGGGTTTGGGGACGACCACTCTGATCTCCGCCGAGCCAGCGGTAGTCGACTGGATGCAGTGACAGCGACCGGTCTTCCAGCGGCAGGGAAAGGGGCACACTGCCTCGAAGGGCGGAGTGTTTGGCGGCGATGGCGACCTCAAGGGACCGGCGCAGGTCCCGACCGGAGATGAATAGCTCGTTCTCGTGCTCGACGCCGCGTTCCACCACCGAGATGAAGGACTGGATCGACGTGCCCAGATAGGTGAACTGGGGATACTCGGCCGGTGCGTAGTTGGGATCGATCTCGATCCTCTTTCCGTTGTTATCGAGACCTGTAAAGATCTGCGGATCTCCCCAGTCCCAACGCATAAGCGCGTCCTGAGTCCATACGTCGACACCGCGATGGGGCGTGTCCCGGGGAAACACGGGGCAGACGATGCCGTTGCTCAAGCGGAATTGGCCGTTGATCTGCAGGCCCTCATCGCTTTCCTGCTGCAGGGCTTCGGCCGGTTCACCCCAGGCGATCACCTCGGTCACCTCGGCGCCAGTCAACCGTCGCAGAACCGCAATGTGCTGGCAGCCACCGCCGGAAATCTCGCCGCCATAGCGGTGCACGCTGGCGCCGATGATCTCGCCAAACTCGCCCGCCTGTAGGCGGTTCGCCGCCTGCTGAACTGAGGTCATGGCGCGCTGCAAATTGCCCCCACCGAATACGATCCCTGCTTCGGCACAGGCGTCGACCATCTCGTCCACGTCCGCCAGTACGGCACCGATCGGCTTGTCCGTCGACACGCCGCGCACACCGGCTTCCACGGCGGCGAGCACGGCATCGTGGATGTATTTGCCGGGCAGCACCACAGCGACCACGTCGGGCGTCACGTGGGCGAGCATCTCTCGTGCATCAGCAAACAGCGCATTGATGCCAAATCGTTCTCCCACTACTCGGCGGCGTTCGGGGTTGTGCTCGGCGATGGCAACGAGTTCGGTACCGGGTAACGTGTTGTAGACATCGACATACTGCTGGCCCATTCGGCCGCAACCGATGATGCCGACAGACAGAGGCATGAGGAGATCTCCCACAAGGGTGATGAAGTTCAGGGTGGCGAAAGGTAGGCTGGCAGCGGCGGCGCGGCGACCTGGCGCGGTGACCTGTCGTGATGACGTGCTGGGGGCGACTTGCTCGGAGCCAAGCGATTCCGCTGCTTGATGACGCCCATGACCCTCAGGAGGAATCATGCAACGCGCCAGCGAACAAACCATCGCCGCCCTCGGCAACTTCGACACACCGACGGTCTTCAATGCTCTGGTCGAGAAG
>Ga0187827_10007733_pt1 | contig 11854 bp, 6 predicted proteins | sample ETNtaG_39_FD_167969 | JGI IMG/M metagenome (GOLD analysis project Ga0187827, IMG submission 167969) | Marine microbial and viral communities from oxygen minimum zone, Eastern Pacific Ocean - ETNP2014_SV_150_PacBio MetaG (Illumina Assembly) | ecosystem: Environmental > Aquatic > Marine > Hypoxic... | reverse complement strand
CCAATGTCCGACGCGAACCCCAGGGCCCGCAGCGGCTCCGCTCCCATCACGAACCTGCACGCGTAGACCGCGTAGCACCCCACGTCCCACAGGCATCCACCGCCAAGCTCCGGGACAAACCTGACGTTGTTTTCCCGGTTGGGGTCAGTCGTCAGCGATGAATACAGGCTGACCACCTGGCCGATGGCGCCCTCGGCGATCAGCCGTCGCGCCGTTCTCATATGCGGGTTCCATCGATGGGTGTACGCCTCCACCAGCACCACGCCGTTGGCCTCGCAGGCGCTGGCCATGCGCCGCGCCTCCTCCATCGTGACCGCCAGCGGCTTCTCGCACAGGACATGCTTGCCGGCCTCCGCCGCCTTCACCGTCCACTCGCAGTGCATCGAGTTCGGCAGCGGATTGATCACCGCGTCGATGTCCGGGTCCGCCAGCAGGTCCTCGTACGACCCGTGCCACCTGGGGATGCCATGCTCCTGGGCGACCCGCTTCGCCTTGGTCTCTTCGCGGCTGGACATCGCGACGATCTCCGAGTTCGCCGACTCTCGTGCGGCGGGCACATGCGCCGTCAGAGCGATCCGCGCCGTGCTGATGACCCCGTACCGTAAAACATCTCCCGGCATGTCACCCTCCTGTCAAGTGGTTAGATGAAGTCTTGCGAACCCCATCTTACACCCTACCTGGCCCTCTCGCTCGTTCTGCTTGTCCCGACCTATCGGGAAGCCTGTCGAAGGGTCAATTCGAGCGTCCCACCCCCTTGTCACCTCGAGCGGAGTCGAGAGGTCTAAGACCTTGCACAGCCAGTCCTACCTGCCCTCTATCTCAACTTATCACCTCGACGAAATATCTTGAGGGGTTCGGGATTTGTTCGATACCCACTACCTTGCCGCTGCTAAAAACCTCCCTTGTGCCAAATCCGCCATGCGACTAGAATCGAACGTATCAAAAGAACTCGGTTTCGGGACTTTCATCTGAGTTCTGGTGCATTTCATAGGGACGCCGTAATACCTTATCGGGTAACAATGTGGCTATAATCGATCCCCTACGCCAACAGATAGCTGAATCTCTCGAAGGACCTCTTGATGGCGAGGCTTTTGAGCGCTGTGCAACGGCTTTATTAAGTCAGAGATTCCCCAACCTTGTACCTGTCCCTGGCGGGGATGACGCTGGTTTTGATGGAGCGTTGGTCTCTATCGACAAGCCCCGAACCCCGTTGGTCTGTACAGTCAGCCCCTATAAAGCAGCCCGAAAGAATCTCCAGAACAGTCTGAAAAAGGTACGTGATTCAGGGTCCAAGGCTGAAGTTACTTTCTTTGCTACGCCTCGCAAACTAACCAACCGGCAACGAAGGGCGCTAGAAGAGTTGGCCGATGAGCTGGGCTTCCACCAGCTTGAGATATTCGAGCAGGAATGGTTCCAGGAACAGCTTTACCGAGATGATCCAAGGCGACTTGAATTCCTTGGTATCACCGGACGACCGTCTGCTCTCTCAAGGGTGCCGTTAAAGACCCGGACCACTATTCCGGGTCGATTCGTGGGACGGGAAGAAGAACAGACTCAGCTCCGGGGACTTTCCGAAGATATTGTGCTTTGGGGGCAACCCGGAGTTGGAAAAACAGCCCTACTTGAGCACCTGAGCAAAGATGGGTAGGGGTATTTCCTTGTCGATGATGATAGAGAGTCGATTGCCAACGCGGTTCGTCGCCTCGATCCGACCAGAATAATCCTCGATGATGCTCACTTCAAAACCGACCTAATAGGTCAACTGAGGCAACTACGTCAGGAGATAGGAGCCCAATATGACATCGTCACCACTTGCTGGCCAGCGCGAGCGACAGATGTCGGCGGCTATCTAGGAACAACTAAGACTCTTGAAATTCCTCTACTATCAAGAGACGAAATAGCAGAAATTGTGGGCTCTGCAGGTCTCAAAAGCCCTGCGGAGTTGATACAGGCGATTGTAGGCCAGGCCCAGGGTAGGGCGGGACTTGCAACAACCCTGGCATGGCTGTGTATATCGGGCCAATCGATTGAAGTGGCACGAGGGGATGCCCTTCTCACGAATACTGTCGGTACCTACCGAGATCTCTTGGGCAGTGATAGCGCACTGCTTCTGGCTGTGCTTTCTTTGGGTGGGGATTATGGGGTTGAGGAGGAAATCCTCCAATCTGTGCTCGGTATTTCTAGACCGCAGTTATCTGAATTGCTTGTGGGATTAGCTCGCGGGGGCACGGTTGAGGAGATACCAAGTCGGGATGGCGACGTACCACGCTTGATTATTCAACCAGAAGCTCTTCGCTATGTTGCGGTCCACGACCAGTTCTTCCGAACCCCGCGTTCTCCCTATTATTGGAGTATTGTTGAAGCTTTACCTCGTCCTACCATCGCACTGTTACCTCTCATAGGTGCGGCCCTTCGCGGCGCGAACATAGACCATGACAAAATTCGAGGCCTCTTACGCAAGAGTGAATCTGAACGAGTTTTCCGGGCGTATGCATCTTTAGGGAGAGAGGAAGCCCAGTTCTGTCTGGAGGAAGCCCCTCAGTTCTCAATGCAGATTGCTGAAACAGTTCTCGAATTCGCACCTGAACTCGGCCTTCCTATCCTGCTCCAATCGGCTGTTGGAGATTCCAGACCAACGAACAGTAGCCCTGATCATCCGCTACGCCTTATAGAGGACTATGTCAAAATACCCCATAACTCAATCCGCCGCCGTCGTAAAGTGCTCGATGCCGTAAAACAGTGGTTGATGAAGGATGGGGAAATTGATGTCGCCATCAAGGCACTAGCACCGGCCTTGGCGATAGATTGGGAATATATACGAGCCAAACCCGGAAGTGGACATACTATCACCTTCCAGCAAGATCTGGTCGGTATTGACGTGCTCAAAGAACTGGCAGGGCTATGGGACGAGGTCTTGGATGCCCTTAGCTGCCGTAAAGTCGACATCTTCTCTCCACTCATTAGACCCTTGGATGACCTCTGTTACCCGGGCCGCTTTGGAGTCACAGAACCGGACAGTACATGGTTGGAGCAAGCGGGTAAGACCGCGAGATACGTTATCAAGAGACTGGCAGACCAGTACGCTGACCGGCCTATGGTCATTCGAGAGCTTCGGAAACGAAAAAAGGTGGTTGGCGCTCGCGTGCGATTGCCAACACATCCCGAGTTCGACACGTTATTCCCGTTAGAGACGATCGTAACGCCTTACGATCCCGAAACAGTGAGGCGCCGCGAGAAGCAGCAAGCCAGGTCTGCAAGCCGACTTGCCTCAACGTGGCTTGAGGAGCCCGCCGAAGACGTGGCGCATAGGTTTGCACAGCTTGAACGCGAATCGGAGGCAATGGAATACCGATGGCCACGACTGTCACCAAATGTAGCCGAAGAACTGGCGAGGTCTACTCACGATCCTATTTCGTTCGCTAATGTCCTGCTAGAAGAGCGGGTGCATAATGACCTTCTCGCACCCTTCGTCAACACGACTGTTCGGGACAAGCCAAGCGGGTGGACAGATCTCATAGATGAAATTCTCTCAGATCAAGCGTATTGCTCGGTAGGGATTGTTGCCTGTCTCACGGCGGATGTCGACTCGGAGTTACAACAACGGGCGGTTTCCCTCTGTGACTGGCGGGTGAAGAACTGGTTGGAGTACTCTCGGACTACCTTGTCAGTGGACCTGCTCACCCAACTCTTACAACATGATGACAAGGATGTTGTATCTGCGGCGGTCGTTAGACTTGGGGGCCATAGAACCGATGAACTATCCGGCGGTCTCGTCTCAATCTGGGAAGAGGCAGTATCAATCCACAAGGGTGGCAACTATTGGATCGCTACCATTCTATCTCGAAACCCTGTGTTGCTAGCTAAGTGGATACAAAAGTACATCGAGCGGGCATCTTCGAGTCGTTGGCAAGGTGAGGACGTGCCAGACGATGTGCTTCAAGGAACTGCTAATCTACCATTGGACACCCGTATGGGGCTCTTGGAGGCGTTGGCGAAAGAAAATAGCCCATTAGTAGATGAAGAGTTAGTAGCCAAACTTGTAGGCACCGATCTCGAGGCAGAGGAGTTCGTCCTTATTGACAGACGCTTAGAGAGCTACCGGCAGGTGATACTGTATGGTGTTCCTGATGGGGATTGGTTACACCGCGCTATACTCGCTACTCGTGCCGGGATGAAGCCAGAAGAAATAGCCTCCTCCACTTTTTGGGGATATGGTCACTCAGCGTGGGCTGGTGAACTGAGTTGTGTCTACGCTAAATATCTAAAGGCATTTCGCGACCTCGCGACAACACCTCTGGGTCCTGAGCAGCGAGAAATTGTAGAAGCGGGAGAACGGTATTTCCAGAAGGCAAAGGAGCGAGAGCTTAAAAGGGAGCGTCAAGAAGCAATATATGGGCGATAACAGACTGGTATAAAAACCTTCTTGACGTTTGATACTCCCTCTATTTCCCACTTCTCCTTGACACTCCAGAACATCCGTGCTATTATATCCACGAGGGACGGACCTCGCAAGGTACGTCCCTTTTTTATTTTGGCCGGGGTCGCTGAAAAACCCTGTCCTTCCGAGGAATGACCTGCCCGCCGGGAGGCACAAAATGTCACGAAATGTCACAGAAAATCAAACGGCTCCCACCTCTATCCGGTCAGCCGCGCTGCCCTTCCTCACCGAGGCCACCGGGCCCGCGGGCGACGGCAACGCCGCGCGCTGCCGCCTTATGCGCCAAGGCGCTGTGACATTCTGGGCATCCAGGGACTCAACGCCATGATGCCCCGGCTCAGGGCCCTCTCCGAGTCCGCACGGCTCGTCGGCGCAGGCCGTGCCCTCGGAGGAGCCTTACAACGCCGCTCCCCGCCCGACGCCGACCACCTACTCCACCGGCTCCCACCTTGGTATACTTAGGCGGCCACCCTTACCCTTGACGGACGGTTGGCTAGAAAAGACGCCCCTTGACCAACTCACAGATCGCAGAGGTATTCGAAAACATCGCGGGCCTGATGGAGATGAAAGGCGAGTCCAGCTTCGCCGTCCGCGCCTACCAGCGCGCCGCCCGCACCATCGACCGGCTGCCGACACAGCTTGAGCAGATGGTCCGCGACGAGCAGGACCTCAAGGAGCTGCCCGGCATCGGCAAAGCCATCTCCGAGAAGATCGGGGAGCTGGTGGACACCGGCAGACTCCAGTACTACGCCAAGCTCAGATCCGAGTTCCCCGAGGGCATCCTGGACCTCATGCACGTCCCCGGCCTGGGCCCCAAGACCACCATGAGGGTCTGGAAGGACCTGGGCGTCACCACCCTCGTCGAGCTGGAGACCGCCATCCGCGACGGTCGCATGGCCCAGCTACCCCGAATGGGCGAAAAGGCCACCGACAACATTCTGCGCCACATCAAGTTCGCCCGTAGCGGCGCAGACCGCACGCCCATCGCCAGGGCCATCCCCGCGGCCCGGCGCGTCATCGCTGCCCTGCGAGAGCGGTGCCCCGGCATCACCGGGCTGTCAGCCGCCGGGAGCCTGCGCCGCTTCGAGGAGACCATCGGCGACATCGACCTGGTCTGCACCGCCGGCGACCCCAAGGAGCCCCTGGACGCACTCGTAAATCTGCCCGATGTCGAAGAAGTCCTGGGACACGGCGACACCAAGGCCTCGGTCATCCTCTCCGACGGAATCCAGATCGACCTTCGCGTGGTGCCGGACAAAAATTTCGGGGCGCTGCTCCAGTACTTCACCGGCAACAAGCAGCACAACATCCTGCTCAGGGACAGGGCCAACAAGCTCGGCCTCTCCCTCAACGAGTACGGCCTCACCGACACGGCCACCGGCGAACTGGCCGAGTTCGCCGACGAGCACGACCTCTACGCCCGCCTGGGACTCCAGTACGTCCCACCGGAGATACGACAGGGCCTGGGCGAGGTCGAAGCCGCCCTGAAAAACGCCATACCCTCCCTGGTGCAGGTGGAGGATATAAAGGGCGACCTTCACGTTCACACCGACTGGAGCGACGGCCGGGACGCCATGGAGCAGATGCTGGCCGCCGCAGCCGAGCGCGGGCTCCAGTACGTCGCCATCACCGACCACTCCGTGGGTAGGGGCATCGCCAACGGCCTCGACCCGGAACGCCTCCGGAACCATATGGCCCGGCTCCGTGACCTGGACGGGACAATCGGCGGCGTCAAGGTCCTCTGCGGCACCGAGATGGACATCCGTGCCGACGGCTCCCTGGACTACGCAGATGACGTGCTCGCCGGCCTGGACTTGGTCGTCGGCTCGGTCCACTCGGCTATGGCCCAGGGCCCGGAGCAGATGACTGAGCGGATCATCAATGCCATGCGCAACCCCCACGTCACGGTCATCGGCCACCTGACGACCCGGCTCATCGGCGAGCGGCAGCCCATCGACGCCGACTTCGAGGCCGTCTTCAAGGCCGCGGCCGACACCGGCACGGCCCTGGAGATCAACGCCTCGCCCGAGCGTCTGGACCTCAAAGACCTCCACGTCCAGAGGGCCCGCGAGCTGGGCGTGCCTCTTGTCATAAGCACCGACTCGCACACCACCGAGGCGCTGGATAACGTACAATACGGAGTAGCGGTGGCGCGCCGGGGCTGGTGCGAGCCCGGGCACATCCTGAACACCTGGCCGTTGGACGAGTTCCTGGTCTTCCTGAAACTCGACAAATCCAAGCGCACCGGGGCCTTCGCCGACCATGACTAGCGACCATCTAATAAAGCTCGTATATCGGGGGAGTGCAGAGGGGGTGTCCCGCCCTGCTAGTCCTTCCGCGGAAGGATGGGGATGTGCCCCAGTAATAAAAGCCCAAGAGGGCGGGCGGTTGGGTAAAAAAGGCAAGCTAATTGCCTTAACAAAACTCGTGGATCGGGAGAGTCCAGAGGGGGTGGAACCCCTTCTGGTGGGGGTCTGGGGGATACCCCCAGATTTATTTTCCCTTCCCCCTCTCCTTTGCAAGGGAGAGGGGGACACAGGGGGTGAGGGTTTCAATATGGGCTCTAAATTCCCCGGCATTTACAAAACATGACTAGCGACCCGACAACAGAAACCAGACCGGGCCCCGTCCGGGAAGACGAAGCCCTGGCCCACCTGCGGACCTCCATCGAGTCCGGAGTCCACTGGCCCGTCGCCCTGCTGGAGGCCATGGCCTTGTGGAGCGCCCCCGAGGAGACCTACCGAGGCCGGCGCTACAACTACTTCATCGGAGGCGAGGCATTTGACTGGCTGCTGCTGGCCGAGCGCCTCTGCGACTCGGTCACAGACCTCATCCCCCAAAAAGAGCTGGAGGACTTCCTGTTCACCGGCCGGTTGCCCGCCTCCTTCGACGCCACCCGGTTCAACGACCTCCTCGGAGTTGACAAGTACCGTGGATACCTCAACTTCTTCTATGGGGTAACGGTCGAGGAAGCGCTCCAGCATGCGACGGACCTCGAAGTCCAGAAGCGCGCCCTGAGTAACGGCAAGCAGTACGTAAACGACACCTCTAACGAAGTATGCGTCAGACTCTACCGTGAGCCCAGGGACAGGCTCCTTGACCGGTTCCGGGATGAGCGAGGCTACCAGTCTACCGACTCGATCAGCCTCGCCGAGTTGAAGGAGTTCACCTACTGGCTGTTCCAGCTCAGGCTAAAGAACTCGGACAAGGCCAGGGCGGCCAGCGACACCCGCAAGGGCCTCCAGCAGCTCCAGCAGATGAACGCGGATCAGCCGCTACCCGCCGGCCAACCACCCTCCTGAACGTCCCTGGGGACGTGGCAACCGCACGGCCTGGGCGAAGCCCCGGCTATGGGGATCAACAAGAGGAGAGCGGCAGACGGCATCGGACAGGCTAACTCTCGCGTAACCCGTGCATGTGCCCAGGTGTGCTAGGCCGGGGTTGGCCCGTCGGCGTCTAGCAGACTGTTAAAGAATGGGGTGTGCAGTCCCGACGAGTCGGGATTAACCGGGAGTCTGAGGGCCTGTCCCTGAGCGCAGCCGAAGGGGTGTCCCTCAGCTATAAATTCTTCCCCCTTCCTGGCCAGGAAGGGGGACAGGGGGATGGTCGTCCACCTCTGGTGGATCAGCACCTGCCAGAACCACCGTCTCGATCTCCATGTTCCGGCAGACCTCTTCCACGGCAGGGTCCGACCTGAGGCAGGCGACCATGCTGCGCCCTACCTGCATCTCGGGGTAGTCCCTGGCAAAGTGGTGCCCGTAGACGAGTATCTGACCCAGCGCTTCGCTATTGAGCTGCTCCTTGAGCTCCACGAGCCAGACGCGCTTCCCGGCCAGACGCTCGGCTGCGAACCGCATGTAGGGCTGGTCGATTCCCAGCCTGCGCACCCAGTCGGGCCGGTTGAAGTGGGTGTCCGCGCGCAGCCACACATTGAGGAGATAGGTCTTCAGCTTGGCCGGCAGCGTATGGGGGTCTACGGGCTCTTCCACGCAGACGAGGTCGATCTTCTTCCCGGCGGTGGATACCTCGGGCAGCACTAACGCCGGAGGAGGTGACTGGCCCGCTGCCCAGGAGATGAAAGCCTTACGAACCGCGTGCTCTCTCTCCTGACGCATCGCTCCGACTCCGTAGTGTTACAGCATCCGCGTCAACGCTGGTCCGGCTCAGTTGAGGCACAACCCGGTCAGAAGGGAAGAAAGTAGATCGGCCTAGCCGCCGATCCGGCTGAGAATCTCCGTGATTCTCGTCCGGCGCTCCTCGGCCGTTGCCAGCCGCTGGCGCTCCCGCTCCACTACATCCTCAGGGGCCCTGGCAAGGAACTGCTCGTCTTTAAGACGGCCCTCCAGGCGGATGCGGTTGGAGTCTAGCTCCTCCAGTTCGCCGTTCAGGCGCTCCCGCTCCCGCCCGAGGTCGACCAGCCCGCCAAGTGGAACCGTGACTGTCCCGCTGGCCAACACCAGGAGCACCCGGTCACCGGGTTCAGCCGCCGGCGTCGGGGCGGCCACGGTCAAAGGCGCGACGCGCGCCAGAGCTTTGATGGCGCCCTCCTCGGCCTCGATCACTGCGCCCAACTCTGGCGAGTCCACGATGGCCTCCAGGGGCTGCCCAGTCTGTATCCGGAACTCGGCCCGCAGGCCGCGGATGGCTCGGACGATCTCGACGACCGCGCCGATCTCTTTTTCCGCCTGCTCATAAATGAGCGACGGGTCCGTCTCAGGGTATGGTGCGACTATCAGCGCCATGGGCCGTCCTGGTTCCTCGGGAAGGTGCCCGACCAGCGCTTGCCAGATCTCCTCGGTTACGAAGGGCATGAAGGGGTGCAGCAGCCGCAAGACCCTTTCCAGCACATAGGCCAACACCGGCAGCGGGGATGGCCCGTCATCGACGCCGGACCGCATACGTATCTTTGCCATCTCGATGTACCAGTCGCAGTACTCGTTCCAGAGAAAATCGTGAATGACACGCTGGGCTTCCCCGAACTGGCAGTCGTCCATGAAGCGCTGTACCTGGGCGGCCGTCTGGTTGAGACGGCTCAGTATCCAGCGGTCCTCCCGATGGTTCGCATCGGACGGCTTGTTCCATCCGTCCAGTGCGCCGGCGCCTTCCAGGTTGGTCATCACGAAACGGGCCGCGTTCCAAATCTTGTTGGCGAAGTTGCGGCTGGCCTCCAGTTTCTGCTCGTTTAGACGCATGTTGTTGCCCGGCGAGTTGCCGGTGGTCAACGCAAAGCGGACAGCGTCTGCGCCGTACAGATCGATCAGCTTCAGCGGGTCCAGAACATTGCCGCGGGTCTTGCTCATACGAACGCCTTCGGGGTCCAGGACCAGTCCGTGAAGATAGACCGTGTGGAAGGGAATATCGCCGGTGTTCTCAATCCCCATCATGATCATGCGGGCCACCCAGAAGAATAGGATGTCGTACCCGGTCTCCATCACCGAGGTGGGGTAGAAGTAATCCATGTCCTCGGTCTTCCCGGGCCATCCCAGGGTGGAGTGGGTCCACAGAGCCGAGCTGAACCAGGTGTCCAGGACATCGGGGTCTTGGTCCAATCTTGCAGAGCCACAGGAGCCACACGAGGTTGGATCGTCGTACTCGACCGTAACCTCGTCGCAGTCGGCACAGTACCAGACCGGGATGCGGTGTCCCCACCAGAGCTGGCGGCTGATGCACCAGTCGCGGATGTTGTCCATCCAGTTGAAATACACCTTCGCGAACCGCTCGGGAACGATGCCAATGCGTCCATCTGCCACCGCGTCTCTGGCTGGTTTCGCCAGCGGCGCCATTTTGACGAACCACTGCTTGCTCACTATCGGCTCAACGACCTCGTCGCAGCGGTCGCAATGACCGACCGAGTGGTGGTATGGCTCGACCTTCTCCAGCAGACCGTCCTTGTCGAGTTCCTCGACGATGTTGTCACGGCACTGGAACCTGTCCTGTCCCTGGTAGTTGCCCGCATTCTCGTTCATGGACCCGTCGAGGTCCATGACACTGACCACGGGCAGGTCGTGGCGCTGCCCGATTTCGAAGTCTGCGGGGTCGTGACCGGGGGTGACCTTGAGGGCGCCGGTGCCGAACTCGGGGTCCACCGCGTCGTCGGCAACGACCGGAATGACCCTCTTCAGCACGGGGAGTATGACATTCTTGCCTATGACAGCCACGTATCGTTCGTCTTCGGGGTTGACGGCGACGGCTGTATCGCCCAGGAGCGTCTCAGGCCTCGTGGTCGCGACCGTGAGGGAGCCGCTGCCGTCCTCCAGGAGGTAGCGGATGTAGTAGAGGCTGGCGCTCTCCTCCTGGTGTTTGACCTCAAGGTCCGACAGGGCGGTGGAACAGCGCGGGCACCAGTTCGTGATGCGTTCGCCGCGATAAATCAGCCCTTTCTTGTAGAGGTTCACAAAGGTGGCGCGTACCGCCTTGCTTGGGCCCTCGTCGAGAGTGAAGCTTCTACGGGTCCAGTCGCAGGATGCCCCGAGGCGTTTGAGTTGCTCCAGGATCGCGTCGCCGTACTGGTCGACCCAGGCCCAGACACGTTCGGTGAACCGCTCCCGTCCCAGCTCATGGCGGGTGATGCCGTCGGCGGCCAGCATCCGCTCCACAACCCACTGGGTTGCGATGCCCGCATGGTCAGTGCCTGGAAGGTAGAGTGTCGGCTCACCCTTCATCCTGTGCCAGCGGACCATCAGGTCTTCGAGAGCTACGGTCAGGGCGTGGCCGACATGGAGTTCGCCGGTCACGTTGGGGGGGGGCATGATGACGACGAAGGGTTCGCGGTCAGGGTCGATGGTGGGGATGAAGTAGCCGCCCTGGACCCAGAGGTCGTATATGCGTTGCTCCACCGATTTAGGGTCGTATGCTTTGGGTATCTCTCGTCTGGAGTCGGCCTGTGTCATCCGTGGTCTATTTACGCCTCGATAAAGTCTTTCCGTAGTTTCAACATTCTAATCTCCGCAGCGTGGAGGCGTCAATGATGGGATTGAGACATAAAATTGGCCCAAATACTCGATTTGGGCCCAGTAAAAGACAGAAGGGAGAGATTAGTCTGACGGAATATCAAGATGAATCATTATTGCTCTATGGATTTGAGAATAGTATTGCCTGGGCAGATTCCCGAGTGGGCGCACCAGCCTGCTCTTGCTCACCGTACGCACCATGTTCGCCTTGATTCTCGAGTCTTTTGATAGGCCTCCGACTCCGGATGGTATTACAACCTCGTCCGGGTAGGATCGCTTGGCCGGTGCCGACGTAACCGGCAAGACCGTAATAGTCGCAGCATGCTGATTGTTTGCTTCTCGAGAAACTACCAAGGCAGGACGCCGTTTGCCGATTTCGGCACCTTGAACTGGGTCCAGATTCACGATCCATATGTCGCCGTAGTGGGGGAAGTCTTCCTGGGTAGATTGAGCCATTCTTTACCTC
>Ga0187827_10007732_pt1 | contig 11854 bp, 12 predicted proteins | sample ETNtaG_39_FD_167969 | JGI IMG/M metagenome (GOLD analysis project Ga0187827, IMG submission 167969) | Marine microbial and viral communities from oxygen minimum zone, Eastern Pacific Ocean - ETNP2014_SV_150_PacBio MetaG (Illumina Assembly) | ecosystem: Environmental > Aquatic > Marine > Hypoxic... | reverse complement strand
ATGAGATCGCAGCTAAATTCTAATATTCATTTTAGTGGTATTCCTACTAACTGACTTTTTCTGAATTATGCTTTCCAAGAGCAAAGTTGAAAAGATTGCTAGTCAAAGTATTTTGATTGAAGATCTAACCGATGATGAGTTAGCTAATTTTTGTATCATTGCTAATCGCTCTTATAGAGAAGGTAAACCAATTATAAGCGATCAAGACTATGACTTTGTTTTTCTCGCAGCACTCAATTCTAGACAACCAAACCATCCATTTCTTCAGGAATTAGAAATTGAGCATGAAGGCTTTTCGGAGGAAAAAGTTAAATTGCCTGAGAGGATGCTCTCAACAAACAAAGCCTACTCTTGGACAGATATTCAAAAATGGCTTGAAAGGGTAGCTAAATCAGCTGAAGAAATTAACCTTCTAGTCGACGACATAGAAATAAAAGGGACCGCAAAGCTTGACGGTTTTGCAGGCTATGATGACGGGGCCAAACTCTATACAAGAGGTGATGGTAACAAAGGAAGTGATATTAGCAGGGTTTTTGAAAGGGGTCTAGGTTTATATAAAGACGCTAAAAGGGGTTTAGGGGCTGGAGAGATTGTAGTCAAGAGAAGTTATTTTGAAGTTCATCTTAGTCAGCATTTTGAGTATCCTCGGAATTTCCAGGCTAGCCTAATCAAGGAAAAGGAACTAGATCACTTTGCTAAACAAGCGATAGCAGATAAAGCTGCGCTATTTGTGCCGTTTAAAGAATTGCCGCATTGGTTAGGAGATATTTCAGCACTGACTAATAACTTTGTTACGATTGTAGGAGAATTAGAATCTGGCGTTGATTTTGATGTTGATGGCGTTGTTTTTGAAGTTATAAATGCTGAGCTAAAGAGACATATGGGTGCTAACCGTAAATTTCATCGTTGGCAAGTCGCCTATAAAGAGAACAAGGAGAAGGCTCAGGTTAAGGTTCTTTCAGTTACCGCACAGGTTGGTAGAACAGGAAAAATTACCCCTGTTGCAGAGTTAGAGCCTACACAACTTAGTGGTGCCACAATCTATCGTGCTACAGGCCACCATTATGGTCTTGTCAAAGAACAAGGGTTAGGTTCGGGTAGTGTTGTTGAGTTAACGCGCAGTGGTCTCGTTATTCCTAAAATTAACAGAGTTATTAAGCCCTCAGAAACGTCTATACCAAATCAATGTCCTAGTTGTAAATCAGAACTTTTCTGGGAATCAGATTTCTTAATGTGTATGAACCATGAAAACTGTCGAGATCAAATTGTTGGCAAGATGGGTTATTTTTACAAGGTACTTGCCAACAATGATGGTTTTGGTTTGGCTACCATTCAAAAGCTTTATGATCATGGACTACGTCAGGTCAGTGATATATATTTGCTAACTCAAGAAAAATTAATGGAGATGGGTTTCGGTGAAAAAACATCACAAAATTTGATCGATCAGTTGAGAAGATCCCGCCAAGAGAGTATCGAAGATTGGAGGTTTTTAGCGGCCTTTGGCGTTCCCAGACTTGGCATGGGTAATTGTGAAAATCTACTTAAATATTATGCGCTAGAAAGCGTTTTTAATTTGTCGGTTGAGGATATTGCAAATATTGAAGGCTTTGCTGAACTAACGTCAGAGTTGATTGTGAGTGGACTGCTTTCGATTAAAGAAGAATATAAAAAATTAATTGCTGGGGGGTTTGCTTTAGAATCGACATTGTTAAACTCTGTTGACTCTCAAGATAACCATCCTCTTCATAACAAAAGAATTGTATTTACTGGTTCAATGTCGCAGTCAAGAGCGGCCTTAACAAAACAGGCTAAATCTTTTGGAATCAAGGTAAGTTCAAGTGTTAATGCTAAAACCGACTATTTAATCACTGGAGAAAATGTAGGTCAGTCAAAGCTCAAAGCTGCAAAAGCAAATGATATTTCTATCTTGACAGAGAGTGAGTATTTGCAGATACTAAAAAATAAATAAGTTAATAGTGTATAATTCTCCGCATTGATGACCGACGCTGGTTGTTGAGAAAGGACAATGACGTTTATTTGGGCAAAATGCTTGGATAAACGTTTTTTTTCGTCAGTTTAAAGTCGAGCTGCAACGGTATAGAGGCCTGCTATCTTATTATTGTATAAGTTAGCGGGTATTTTTTTGTTTATTTTTAGGAGTACTAATATGAAAATGATAATGGCAGTTATCCAACCTAAAAGGTTAGATAGCGTTAGGCAAGCACTTGCTGAGATTGATATTACTGGTGTGACGGCTACTGAAGTTAAAGGTTTTGGTCGGCAAAAAGGACACACCGAGCTTTATCGTGGTGCAGAGTTTGTAGTTGATTTTCTACCGAAAGTCAAATTAGAAATTGCTATCGCAGCAGAACAGGTAGATAAGGTAATTGATACGATTGTTGGGGCTTGTAAAGTAAATGGCGGAAAGATTGGCGACGGCAAAATTTTTGTAACAAATTTAGAACAGGTAGTCCGTATTCGTACAGGCGAAACTGGTTCTGAAGCACTATAGGGGGAGATATGGAAACTCAAATATTAGAATTACAATATGCACTAGACACTTTTTACTTTTTGGTAATGGGTGCTTTGGTGATGTGGATGGCGGCAGGCTTTTCAATGTTAGAAGCTGGACTTGTTAGAACCAAGAATACAGCTGAAATATTAACTAAGAATATTGGTCTATTTGCAATTGCTTGTACGATGTATATGATCTATGGATACGATTTAATGTACGGCGGTGGAATATTACTAGCTGGTATAAGCGGTGAAGGTGAAACATACTCAAATGCCTCGGACTTTTACTTCCAAGTGGTATTTGTTGCAACTGCTATGTCGATTGTTTCTGGTGCTGTAGCTGAACGTATGAAGCTATTCTCGTTCTTTGTGTTTGCAGCGATTTTTACTGCCATTATTTATCCTATGGAAGGTTTATGGACTTGGGGCGGAGCAAGTGTTTTTGGTTTGTATAGCTTGGGTGATGACTTTGGATTCTTAGACTTTGCAGGTTCAGGTATCGTTCATATGGCAGGTGCGGCAGCAGCTCTTGCGGGTGTATTGATATTGGGTCCTCGTACAGGAAAATACGATGATAAAGGCAACTCTATGCCAATGCTTGGAGCTAACCTTCCTTTAGCTACCTTGGGTACTTTTATTTTATGGTTAGGATGGTTTGGTTTTAATGGTGGTTCTGTACTAGCAATGGCTAGCAAAGAGAGTGCCGATGCTGTAGCGATGGTGTTTTTGAATACCAATGCAGCAGCAGCAGGTGGTGTTATTGGAGCACTCTTGTTAGCTAAAGCATGGTTCGGCAAAGCTGATCTAACAATGGCACTCAATGGCGCCCTGGCAGGACTGGTTGCAATTACCGCTGGCCCAGATACTCCAACCGCACTAGTTGCAACTCTAATTGGTGCTGTTGGTGGACTGATTGTGGTAGTTTCGATTGTTGTTTTAGATCGTGAATTAAGAATTGATGACCCGGTCGGTGCAATCTCAGTCCATGGTGTAGTTGGTTTGTGGGGTTTATTGGCGGTACCGTTAACAAATAGTGATGCCTCAATAGTTGGTCAACTTGTTGGCGCAGGCACCATCTTTGTATGGGTGTTTGTTACTTCACTAATATTATGGATAGTACTGAGAGAGTCAATGGGTATTCGCGTCTCTTTAGAGGAAGAAGAAGATGGCGTTGACATTACTGAGTGTGGCTTAGAAGCATATCCAGAATTTGTCACCAAGTAAGAAGTTTTACGATTTCAATGTGAAGTGTGGATGCATTTCACATTGATTTTCCTGATATATATCCATCACATTTGTATGTCAGGGGCTAGATGGCTTAGCTGGTGGCGACTTCTCCTGCCACCAGCAATAGCTTAATTTTTATTTTGATTGCTTTTGATAAGAATTAATAACTTAGAAAAAGCTATATCTGTAGTATATATTTAAAAAACTACTCAATTGAGGCGTATATTGATGTTAAATAGTGATTTTCATAATGTTAGCGAAGTATCAATGCAGCCGTCAGCACTTAAAATAATATTGGTTGACGAGAATATGGGTCGTTCCGCTATTCTCCGTCGCGCACTTCAAGATAAAGGTCATGAAGTAATCTGTCGCCTTGAAGGCAGTACAAATCTTGCAAATAGTAATGAAATTACGCATGCAGATATGGTTATCATTAATGCAGATATTCCAGATGAAGCTGTTTTTGCAAATTTAAGGGATGTTAACAATACAAAGCCAAAACCGATAGTCATGTTTACTGAAAGTTCTGGCGAACAGATGACAGGAGCCGCTATCAAGTCAGGTGTTAACGCTTATATTGTGGATGGTTTGGAAGAAAATAGGGTGCAACCTATTATCGATGTCGCGATAGCTCGTTTTAGAGAATTTCAGGCACTTAAAGATGAATTAGACGCGACTCGGAGTCAGTTGGCTGGAAGGAAAGCTATCGAAAAAGCGAAAGGTATATTAATGGACCATAAGAAAGTTAGTGAAGATGAAGCTTACCAGTCTCTTCGCAAAATGGCAATGGATAAGAACACAAGAATCATCGATGTAGCTGAGAGCGTTATAAGTGCCTTTGAGTTATTGGACTAATTAAAGCTTTATTTTTCATCTTCTTTAGCCTCTTCAACAGCCTCAGATTCAATTACATCTCCATTAGATTGATTTTTTTCAGTACCTGAGTCATCCATAGATTTCTTAAAACCTTTGATAGCGCCTCCAAGGTCAGTGCCAATATTTTTCAGGCGCTTACCACCAAAGATGAGAATCACGATAACCAAAATAATGATTAATTCAAACGGTCCTGGCATTCCCATAATTATTCTCCTTTATTAAGTCTTTTTAATTCTATTGCGCTTCTCTTCAAGTCCTGAAATACCAAATCTTCTTGCCAATTCTGTCTCGATATCGTCGACACTTATGTTTTTATGTCTTAAAAGCACTAAAACATGAAACCAAAGATCTGCCACTTCATAGATGATTTTATCATTTCCATCACTCTTTGCCGCCATGATTACTTCGGCGGACTCTTCGCCGATTTTCTTAAGTATTTGATCGGTTCCTTTGTCATATAAAGAGGCTACATAAGAATCTTCAGCGGATGCTGATTTGCGTTGCTCTAATATCTCTTCTAGAGTTAATAGTATGTTATCCATAAATTTCTTTTGGGTCTTTGATGACGTCTGAAATACAAATCCATTGATTGTTTTCTAGTTTATTATGAAAACAATTAGCACGACCAGTATGGCAAGCTATATTGCCATTCTGTTTTACTTTAAGCAATATCACGTCTTTATCGCAATCAGTAAAGATTTCAATTATTTCTTGACTATAGCCAGACACTTCACCCTTGAACCAGAGTTTTTTTCTCGATCTTGAGTAATAAACAGCTTGCCGTCTCTCTATACTAAGAGATAGTGCTTCTTTATTCATCCAAGCCATCATCAGGATTTCACCTGTTTTATGGTCTTGAGCGATGGCAGGAACTATGCCCGCTTCATTAAATTGGATTGTTTCTAAGGTGCTCATAATTTCTACATTGTTTTATAATGAGATAATTTTACCGACCCCATACATATAGATGAAGTTTTTTGCCTTTTGCCTTATTCTTACTATCCAAGGCATGGCTTTTGCCGAGCAGTCAAAACAAAACCTCTTTGTTGTTGATGGAGACAGTGTCAATGTAGATTTATTGGTCTTTTTTGACCTTGCTAAGGAGCCGGAGGTATTGTCAGGTAATCGTTCTTTAGTTAAATTAAGAATTGCTGGAATTGACACACCTGAAATAAAACAAACTTGTGAAATAGTGAAAGGCCAATCAATAGATTGCGGCATATTAGCAACACAATTTCTCAAAGAATTATTGGAAAATGTCAATGGTAATTTAGTTATAGAGCCGGTTGGTGTAGATTATTACCAAAGGATACTGGTTAGACTTTACAAGGGGAAAGTAGACATTGGAAAAAGAATGGTTGAGCAGGGAATGGCCTATTCATACGATGACACCTATATCCAAGAAGAACTAGTTGCTCGTGAAAAAAAGCTAGGTTTTTGGAATTTTGTTAGCCCCCCAATTAATCCAAAAGTGTGGAGAAAGGCGTACTAACATCTAGTTTTAATTTAGTTTCAGCCCTTTTGTTAATAACCCGCTTTAAGGCTAGCTTCAATGAATTGATCCAAGTTCCCATCCAACACATCTTGTGTGTTGCTACTTTCGATACCCGTTCTTAAATCTTTAATACGCGACTGATCAAGCACATAGGATCGTATTTGGTGTCCCCAGCCAATATCTGATTTTAAATCTTCAAGTTCCTGTTTCTCACTATTTCTTCTTTGCATCTCAATTTCATAGAGTTTGGATTTTAATTGCTTCATTGCCTGATCTTTATTGGAATGTTGTGAACGACCATCTTGGCACTGAACAACCGTTGATGTTGGTAGGTGAGTTATTCTTACAGCTGATTCTGTCTTATTGACGTGCTGCCCGCCGGCACCTGATGCTCGATAGGTATCAATACGTAAATCTGCAGGGTTAACATCGATCTCAATGCTGTCATCTATCTCTGGAGAGACAAAAACTGATGAAAATGATGTATGTCTTTTGCCATTCGCGTTGTAAGGCGATTTACGAACTAGCCGATGAATGCCTATCTCGCTTCTTAGCCAGCCGAAGGCATATTCGCCTTCGAAATGAATGGTTGCGGATTTAATCCCGGCAACCTCACCTGCTGAAACTTCCATTAATTTGATCTTGTATTTATGTTTATCGCCCCAACGTAAATACATTCTCAGTAACATCTCTGCCCAATCCTGGGCTTCAGTACCTCCGGATCCAGATTGAATATCCAAGTAGGCTGAATTTTTGTCCGTTTCTCCATCAAACATTCTTTGAAATTCAAAGGAGGCTATCGATTCTTCCGTTTTATTTAAATCAGAAAGTATTTCCTTGAGTGTATCTTCATCATTTTCTTGTGCAACAATATCTAACAACTCTTTTGTATCATTGAGAAGATTGAGCGACTTTGAAAAACTATTGCAGGTATTTTCAAGCTGAGTTTTTTCTTTGCCTAGTGATTGAGCATGTTCGGGATTGGCCCATATCTCAGGATCTTCTAGTTCACGAAGAACCTCCTCAAGGTGCTCTCTTTTTTCTTCCAGATTCAAATGAGACGATAAAATATCTAGCCGCTCTTGCAGGTCAGTTATTTTTTGATAAGTTGCTGAAAGTTCCATGTTTGTATTTTAAGCTACATAAAATAAAAAAGCCCCAATAAAAGGGGCTTCATTTATTTCCTATTTGGTGTCTTACTTTCTAAGCCCTAAACGTGAAATTAAATTCGCATAAGAGTTAATATCGTTTCTCTTAGCATAGGTTAGCAATTTTTTACGCATTGAAACAAGCCTTAAAAGACCTCTTCTTGAATGATGATCTTTTTTATGAGTCTTAAAGTGGTCAGTTAAATGCCTAATACGAGCAGTTAAAAGTGCAACCTGCACATCTACAGAGCCGGTATCACTGCTATCCTTCTGGTATTCTTTAATTATCGCTTGTGTATCAATTGACATAGTTTATTTATTGTGTATATCCAAAATTAAGTTGCGAATTATACGCTAATTTATTACATTGTACTATTTCTATAGTAACAATTTCAACTATCTGAATAAAGGCTGCTTTCACCTTCTGGTCTTGTCTTAAAGCGTCGATGAATCCAGAGGTACTGTTCAGGGTTATTTAGTATTTGTTTTTCAAGAATTTGATTTGTTCTTTGGGCGTCATTCAAGGCATCTCCGCTTGGATAATTATCAAGTGGTTCTTGGAAAGTCATCTTGTAACCCTGATTAGTTCTAACAAAAGAATAGGGTATAACTCTGGTGTTATTATTTTTTGCAAGTCTTGCTGTAGCAGAAGCTGTAGCAGTTTGGATGTCAAAAAACGGCGCAAAAATACTATTTTTATTGCCTAAGTCTTGATCAGGTGCGTACCAAATAGGCAAGTCATTACTTAAAGCCTTAACAATTGATCTTGTGTCGGTATTCTTAATCATTACTGCACCATTTTTTTGATAACCATTAACCATAATTTGGTCAAACAGTTTGTTGTTTTGTGGACGATAAACATTGGCAATTTTGTGTTTGATTAGAAGAGCTCTACTACCTAGCATCAGTGGCATAAAGTGTGAGCAGAGCAGAATAATGCCGCCTTCATTTTTTAATGCATTAGTGAAAAAATATTCATTTTCAATAGTTAAGGTTTTTTTAATTTTATTATCACTTGCATAATATGCATTTGCAGTCTCAAAGAAGCTTATACCTATTGCTCCAAAGTTCCTTTTGACCATGGTTGTGACTTGGGATTGTCTTTTATCTGGAAAACAGTTAGATATGTTTATATAGGCAACTTTTCTTAAATCAGACATTAATAAATATAAAAACTTTCCAATGATTTTTCCTAAGAAGACTTGAGTACTGAAAGGCAAAAACACGCCCAACCTCATAAAAAAGACCAAAATCCAGGTAGGGAAATATTTAGGGTGAAAGAAATTATTTTTTAACATTAAAATAAAGAGATTTGCTAGTAATTATTGCGAACTAAATTATGCCATTTATTGACAGAGATTTTATCAATGATTTATCAAATAGAGTAGATATTATTGGTCTAATTAATAAACGTGTCCCACTAAAAAAGGCAGGGAAAGACTACAAAGCCTGTTGCCCATTTCATGAAGAAAAAACACCATCATTCACGGTGGTTCCCAGTAAACAGATTTTTCATTGCTTCGGCTGTGGCGAAAGTGGCGGAGTGATTGATTTTATTAAGAAGTTTGATCATTTAGATTTTGTCGCTGCGGTAGAGGCAGTTGCTGGAGAGTCTGGTATTTCAGTTGTGTATGATAAAAATGTTAAACCCATTGATCCTAGCTTTAAACTTTTCAATGCATTGATGGCCAAAGTGAATGATTATTACAAGTCAAAATTAAAGCATTCGAGTTCTAAGAACAAGGCAGTTAACTATGCAAAGAAACGTGGCATTAGTGGTGAAATTGCTAAGCGATTTGAGCTAGGATATGCAGAAGATGGTTGGACCAATCTTTATAGCCATTATCAAGATGATGAGCAAGCTATATCAGGCCTTGAAAAAATGGGTCTTCTTGTATTAAAGAAGGATAAAAAAAGCGATTACTATGATAGATTTCGTAATAGATTAATTTTTCCAATCCATAACGCCAAAGGGGGTGTAATTGCTTTTGGTGGTAGAGTTTTGAAGGACAAAGATAGTCCTAAATATCTAAACTCACCCGAAACCCCTTTGTTCTCAAAATCAAACGAATTATATGGACTATATCACTGCCGAAAATACAGTCGCAAGATAGATTACATATTGGTGGTTGAGGGTTATATGGATGTTATTGCACTACATCAACAAGGTATAACTTGTGCAGTTGCGACCATGGGAACTGCTACTACGCCAAATCACATTAAAATCCTATCTCGTTCGACTGACACCATTGTTTTTTGTTTTGATGGTGATAAGGCTGGCCGAGCTGCAGCTTGGAAAGCGCTACAAACTTCGCTGCCAATGATTACTAGTGGCTTGATAATTAAGTTCTTGCTTTTGCCTGAAGGTGAGGATCCTGACACAATGATTAAGCAAGAATCACCAACAGCATTCAGTAGAAGAATCGAAGAGGCGCAGACCTTGTCTAGTTTTTTATTTGAACACATTAAATCTGAAGTACAATTTGAAACAATCGAAGGGAAAACGCAATTTCTTGAGAAAGCCTCTGTACTAATTCACCAAGTTTCTTATCAGGTATATAAGCAACAGTTAATTGAGGGTGTTGCTAAAATAATTGGCCAAGATGTTATTCATGTTGAGAAAGCTATTAACCAAAACAAGCCAGTAGAGCAATATACGCCTGACGATATTTCAACTAATCAAAGACCTTCTACAGAAAACCAGGAACATAATATTACTGATTCAATAAGAACAAGAAATATAAATATGAAAGGCTTAATGTCTAAAATGATTTCTTGCATACTAAACTATCCGTCCTTGGCTAACGATGTTGTTGAAGAGAGAGCAAAACATCTACCCGAATCTAAGGTGCTAATGGAACTTATTCATTCAGCCCAAATTGATACAGATATTACAAAAGAACTCCTTCTTCAGCCCTTTGAAAATAAAATAAAGATTTATAAAAGACTTCAAGAGTTGAGTGTAATGGAGCCTTTTTTAAGTGAAAACGAAGCCAAGGATGAGTTCTTAAGCGCATTAACCGCTGCTGAAAAGCAACAAGAAAGAAAAAGAACAAGTAAAGATATCTCATCAGCAAGGACTAACGCTGAGGAAAAGAAAATAATGGACGATATACGCCGCCGCAAAACTCCAAATGTATAGAATTAACTGTCTGACTCAGGTTGAAGAGTCAAGTCGTTATTGAGAATTTGCTCCATTGCATCACGAAATGCCATCGATGCAGAGTTAGAGCCTTCACAACGAATTTTTAATGTAGGATCCCAAGAAGCGAAGCATTGTTTTGGATGGTCTAACCTAACTGCGATGATATATTTAGGTTCGATAACTGGTGAAAAACCGACAAAATAGGTTCGCTTTGCGCCATCCTTATTGTACTTGCCATCAATCACTATTTCGGCTGTACCTGTTTTACCTGCAATATCATAGCCATCAATGACAGCCCTATAACCAGAACCTTCATTTGAGGCAACTGAATCTAGAATTTCGGCAATTTTCTTTGTTGATTCAGGACTAAAGACTTGTTGTTTTTGATTATTAGTGCTGTTGTTTTTTACTAATTTAAGTTCTGGCAAAGCGCCTTCATTTGCGAAAACTAGATAGGCTCTTGCAAGCTGCGCTAAGTTCGTATTCATAGGACCATGGCCAAAAGATAAGCTCCTCTTGTCAGCCAGACCCCAACTACTAGAATGCCGAAGAATGCCTGGGTTTTCTATACTCGGCATTAAACCCAAAGAGTCACCAAATCCAAGCTTACTCCAGGCATCAAAAAAGTCCTTATTTTCAAGTCTCTCAGATATATTGATGGTGCCAAGATTATGAGATTTTTGTAGAATAAGTTTTACAGTCATCTCAGTATATTTTTCATCTGGCCGTATATTGCCAATTCTTTCGGTAACGTCAATCAATTCGTCATCTGTTGCGCTAATAACACCTTTATCTAGCGCTAAAAGCATTGTAAACGGCTTCATTGTAGAGCCTGGTTCAATTTTGTCTGCTAGGACACGATTGCGATACCCTTCTGCGTCAAAGTTTTGGCGATCGTTTGGGTTTGATGAAGGGTAATTAGCTAAGGCTAAGATTTCGCCGTTTGGAGCTAAAACAATAGCCGAAGCGGAATTTGCTTCATGAAATTCAGCTGAACTCTTGATAGCATTGTATAGGTGGAACTGAATATCTGCATCGATAGTCAGCTGTATATCTTCGCCATGCTCTAGTGGTTCTATTACTTCTGCATCATAATATATATCGGAGTTTGATTTGTTATCGGCTAATCTTTTCTTACCATTGCTACCAGCCAAATATCTATCAAACTCCTTTTCAACTCCAAAGGCACCATAGTTGAATTCGTTAACCTTTCCTAAAAGGGTTGCTAAAGATTCATTTTTTGGATAATAACGGAAAGACTCTGTCTCAATAAAAACGCCAGCAATTTTCTGTTTAGAACATTTAACTTCTTCAACTCTATTTTTAATTGTTATGTCAAATCCAGCTAACGATTTAGCCTTATCAATCCAACTATTTTCTTGATCAACCATTGAGCTGATACAAACTTCTTGAATATTTCTTTTGAGTTCAGAAATTTCATTAAAGATT
>Ga0187827_10007728_pt1 | contig 11860 bp, 10 predicted proteins | sample ETNtaG_39_FD_167969 | JGI IMG/M metagenome (GOLD analysis project Ga0187827, IMG submission 167969) | Marine microbial and viral communities from oxygen minimum zone, Eastern Pacific Ocean - ETNP2014_SV_150_PacBio MetaG (Illumina Assembly) | ecosystem: Environmental > Aquatic > Marine > Hypoxic... | reverse complement strand
ACCCAGGGGAGGCGGGTTCCTCGGTCGTGGTTGGCGGAGGGGTAGTCGTCGAAGTGGTGGTGGCCGGTGGGGTGGTGGTTGTTGGGGTTGGGGTAGTACCGGGGATGGTTACCGAGGCGATATAGGACAACACGGTGGCCCTGTCCGTGTAACCGGCTAGGACCCGGAACTGGTGGGTGCCATCAGCCAGTCCAGGTAGCCGCCGGCATTAATGGCCATGAACTGGCCCGCCTCTATGGTCGAAGTTCGTTGGCCGGCACGAGAGACCGGAGTCTCTTCGCGTAGGGCTGGAGGTCAATGGTGAGGCCCTTCCTTACTGCCGTGAGTTCGGGAGCGACAACATCAATTGGAATTGTTGCTGATTCAATACCGCCCTCTTTCAGAAGCAAGCGGATATTGGCTTCTATCACCCACGGGTGAGCTAGGTCGCTGACCGTTGAGTAGATACCGAGTTTGAGGCGACTCGGCCAGAGTGATTGCTTATTGAGCACGAGTATCTGGGGGTGGACACTGGGGTCGAAAGGCTCGAGAGCTTGTTTCAGATGTACCTCCTTTGATTGGAATGGCTCAACGAAGACCTGATTGATGTTGGTCTGAGCGCTCCAGGCTGCGCCGAGGATCACGAACGTCAAGAGCAACACGACCAGTCGGGCGGATGGTGAACGATTATTGGTGGATTTACGTCGCGAATTGAGTCTGGCAAGAGCCACTTGTCGTAGCTGATTGAGTGCAATGAGGAAGTAGAGCCACATCGTGACAGTGATGCCGATCATGTAGCGGTACTCGATTTGGTTTTCAGTTGACACAAGATGAGTCGCCATCGTCAGGGCTAGGTAGATAAGGAGTAGGGCAGTTGCCGCTATTCGATCAAGTGCCCTTCCTTGTTGCCTGAGAAATAGGCCAGCAGCCGTGATAATTAGCACTGGGCCAGCTGTGGCTAGTGCTACAGCATCTGTCGGACTTGACAGAAGAAATGGCCGAGCGGCAGTGCCGATTGGGTGTTTCACGAACCAGACCACCTTTGTGATCGCATCTGGCACGGTTGAGATGACAGCGAGCCGAGCACTTCTCTGTACGTCGAGGATCTGATTTGTGGCCTCAGCGATAGCGAGTGCTGCAACAGTTGCTACCCCTATGAGGACCGCAAGTCGTCCAAGGTCTCGGACCATTGCACGTGTACCGATTGGTTTCAGGGCTGTCCGAACGCCAAGAAGTCCCCAGCAGAACATCGCTGCTGGGGGATAGAAGAGGAGTGTGGTCACCATCCCGACGAATCCGAACGCAGCCGTTGTGTTGTGGCCTTCTGAAAGCCCTTTGAGCCACCAGATGCCGGCAAGTCCGCCGAACATGAACAGCCATCCGAGATGGAAGGTGGTCGCCCAGCCGGCGACTTGGTGAAATCCCGGGAGCAAACCCACGGAAATGGCTATTGGCACCGCGTGTATCGACCGAACCCCCCATGTTTTGAGCAGGCGCTGGACTGTTCCGGCAAAAAAAGCGATCCCGATAACACCAAGAAGTCGCAGGAGTGAAAGATCGGAAATATTGTCGACTAAACGGAGGACAAGGGAATAGACGAGTGCTGCGACTGGTCTCATATCACTCAGGAGTTTGTCGTTGAAACCATTAAGAACCATTGGGTAATCGTCGCTCCAAGCCGAGCGGCGGATTGCCAAAGGAAGGTAGACAGCAAACAGGAAGCTGGGGGCCAGGAATAAGGGAAGAGCTCGCTGGACGAGCAGCCAACATGGCCGTTCTCCCTTTGATGAGCAAGCAGTTTTCCTGGGCGAGGTATAGATCACAGAGGGTCTCGGTTAGGCCGTGCGTTCGAGTGCATCAACAAGTGTCTCTACGACGCGTTCGATCTCGCCGGTGGTCAAGCTGGTGAAAAACGGCAGGCGGATTATTCGACCACTGACCGAGTCGGTAACCGGACAATCAAAACGCCTGGTGGTCCAGGCCTGAGCACCCAACGATCCGTGAAGGGGCTGGTAGTGGAAGACGGCTCTAATCCCTGATTCGTTCAACTCTCGTAGGACTGCGGTGCGCCTTACCTCATCTGAGATCAGCACGTAGAACATGTGATACGCGGGCTCTTGCCATTCTTGAACGACAGGTACCTGAAAGCCCAACCGCTCCTGTAGGGATGAGAGTGATTGGTGGTATTGGTCGAAGATATCCTTCCGCCTCGCCATTATCTGAGAGCGTTCTTCTAACTGGCCGAGTAGGAACCCAGCGAGCAGGTCCGACATGCCAAAAGATGATCCCTGGTCAATCCAGGTATATCGATCCACCTCTCCTTCTAGGAATGCTGCTCGGTTCGTTCCTTTGTCATAGAGGACATGAGCTCTGGAAACATCGTGTTCCTGATTGATGACCAGCGCTCCACCTTCCCCGCAGGAGAAGTTCTTCGTCTCGTGAAAGCTGAGCGTAGAAAAACGGCCAAAGGAACCGAGCGGAAGACCGCGATGTGAACCAAAGAGGCCATGAGCATTGTCTTCAACCATGCTGAGGTCTTCGAAAGCATCGACGATCTGTTCCAGTTCCTCGAGGTCTGCGGAGATCCCTGCATAGTGAACTGGAACAATGGCGCGTGTGTTGGAGTCAACTAGTTCGCTCACCGAAGTAGGGCTCATGCAAAGGGTTGCTGGATCGACATCAGCGAACCGCAACTCGGCTCCGTTTCGTGTGAATGCAAGTGCGGTTGTTACGAAGGTGAAGGACGGGACAATCACGTTGGTCTTAGGTGTGAGGTTAAGGAGCATTGAAGACAACTCGAGCGCACTGGTACAAGACGTTGTTAAGAGGACAGCGCTTGCACTCAGTTCTGACCGGAGTAGGTCGCCTACTCTTGCAGAGAAAGGCCCCTTGGCCGCTGAGGCCCCGGTAGCAACAGAGTCGTGAACGTAGGAGAGTTCGTTACCGTGCACCGAAGCACGGTTGAAAGTTATTTCGGAAGGTTCAACCACTGACCGACCTCGACTGCTGGATAGGAAGATTCGGTACGCCCACGCGACCGATATGAAGATAGTTCACCTGGTCTCGGTGTTAAGACGATGGAGTGGCCTAATCACGAGAAGCAGGTCAGGTTCTGTGAGTTGGCATCTTGGTCGAACGTGGAGCTCTTGGTCATGGGTCCAGGCGGGGCTTAGAGGATGTCCAGCCATCAGGTCTGTGAAGTCGTCTTTGGGTGGTATAGAAGCAACTAACGCTGACTCTCGGGCGGTTAGCGTCGGATATATGGGACGGGATCCTTCGCTTGAAGCAAGCGCCGAACTACGCCGGTTGGCCGAAGGGCATGGATGGTTGCTCGACGAGTGGGCCAGATCTGAAGATGGTGTTTGGGTGGTTGACGGGGGGTATCCATCATCGGTCTACGAACCTGGACTGCAGGCTGCCCTGGATGAAGTGGTTGAATCAAGTTGGTGGTATTTGATCCGAAACTCTCTGCTTGTCGACTACATCCACAGATTTGGTACTCCAAGGGCAATGTGGGAGGTTGGATCAGGAACCGGGATTGTCGCTGAGGCGCTGACGAGTGCAGGAATCTCTACGGTTGCAATTGAACCTAGTCGTGTCGGCGCCAGAGCTGGAGCGACACGAGGTCTCACCAGTATCGCGTCGACCCTTGAGGACCTTCACTTGCCAACCAAGAGTCTCCCAGCGATTGGACTGTTTGATGTGTTGGAACACCTGCAGGAGCCGGAGGAGTTGTTGACCGAGTGTCACCGGGTGCTCGAAAGATTAGGTCTACTGTATCTGAGTGTGCCAGCGTTTTCGTGGTTGTGGAGTAGAGCTGATGACCTAGCTGGCCATAAGCGCCGCTACACGAAGAAGACGTTGACGAAACTCCTAAGAGATTGCGGGTTTGAGGTGCATAACTGCTCATACAGCTTGGCTACATTGATCGCACCAATGGCTATCTTCCGTAGCCTCCCGTGGAGGCTTGGATATCGTTCCGATGAGAAGGTCATTGTGAAGCAGCTCGGGTATCTCCCAGAAGCAATCGCCCGCTCTATTCTTTGTGTAGAACGAAGACTGGTTGGATTCGTTCCCGTTGGGACCTCTCTATTTGCCTCGGTATCACCGTTATAGATCTTCAAATGGTGCTTGGTAGACGTTCCCCTGTCATAGGAAGTTGGTAGGCGTGTCGAGCACCTGGGATTATTCGGGGCGTGCGGCCACTTACGACCAACGGGCCGACTACAGCGAAACTGCGTTGACCGAAGTGTTGGGCCTCATGGAGTGCACCTCGTCACAACCGGTTGCTGATATTGGGGCCGGCACGGGAAAGTTGACAATTCAGTTGACCAATCGGGGCTTCAATGTTCATAGCGTTGAGCCCAATGAAGAAATGCGTCACTACGGTATGCGGAATTTATTGGGCCACAGTGTGCGTTGGTATACGGGCACTGGGGAGAGCACCACGCTGCCCTCCAAGACATTTCAGAGCGTATTCTTTGGGTCGTCATTCAACGTTGTTCAGCAAGATCTCGCGTTGAGTGAGGCCGACCGGATCCTTATTCCGGGCGGGTGGTTCGCCTGCATGTGGAATCATCGCGACCTGACGGATGCTTTGCAGCAGGGGATTGAACAGATTATTCTCGCCGCTATACCTGACTACGATTATGGGAGTCGTCGGACTGACCCTACTAACGTGATTGAAGCGTCGGGATTCTTCGGTCCGGTTGAACATCATTGGGACTCGTTCGTAGTGCCGATGAGTCGTGAACGTATTATTGATGCTTGGAGATCTCATGCGACCCTGCAGCGGCAGGCGGCCTCGGAGTTTCAATCGATTCTCGTCGAGATAGAGGAATTCCTTCAAGCGAGCAGAGCCGAGGAATTTATTGTCCCGTATACGACCAGAATCTGGATTGCCCAAAAGCATCCGAGATAGGAAACCATAGACATGCCTGTTCGAGCCCGCGAGGTAGGCGCAAGCAATTTCTCCGTGGTTATACCAGTATTCAATAGCAGTAGATACTTAGCAAGCACGATAGATGCGGTTGTTCAGGTATTTGAGAAAAGTGGATGGATGTTAGAACTCATCCTCGTTAATGATGGAAGTTCAGATTCATCCTGGCAAGTGATCGTTGAGAAGGCAGAGACAGACCGACGAATAGTTGGGATTGATCTTCTGCGGAACGTTGGCCAACAGAGCGCTGTTCTATGTGGCCTTTCAGCAGCAACAGGTGACTATGTAATAACCATGGACGATGATTTACAAACGCCAGTTGATCAGATTGAGCACCTGATACAGGCGGCATCAGTTGGCGCTGACGTCGTGTATGGCAAGTATGAGATCAAGCAGGCCCCGTTCTACCGATACCTCGGATCACGTTTTGTCCGACAGCTGAACAAGATGATATTTCATCAACCTACTGATTTGGAAGTTACGAGTTTCCGTCTTATTCGGCGTGATGTGGTCGATCGGATAGTCATATCTGGTAACCCGTTCCCCTATATAGATGGCGAGATACTAAAACATAGCGGTAGCGCCACAAACACGGCGGTACGCCATGATTCGCGACAATATGGAAAGAGCAACTACACCTACAGGCGATTGTTGGGGCTTATGGCAACAATAATGTTCTCGTATTCCCATTTGCCCCTACGTGCCGTCTCGACAGTTGGCGTTTTAGGTGCAATAGGAGGATTCATATTCGGCTCATATTCTGTGGCTGTTGCGCTCATATCGGGATCAGACATTCAAGGCTGGACTAGTCTAGCTGCTCTGTTATCGTTCTTTAGTGGAGCGATGATCCTGATGATTGCAATAGTAGGCGAATACGTACTTCGGATAATGAAAAGTCTTATGGATAAGAATCCGTACATCATCAGACAGAGAGTAGGTCACACGAGGTGAAGGTGAACCGCTCAGTTAGCCCAGGGTAGGAGAATCGTTTCTGTGTAGAGGGTTGCCAGGTGATGATGAGCTAACAGCCTAGAGAGTGAGCCAATCATGAACCTGGAAGTTAACTAAATGTGAAAGTTTAGAGATATCGTCTGCATAAAGATCCCGCAGAAGTTTCGCGCAGTCGAGAGGAATTGGGTTCTTAGCCAAAGTTAAGTTCCGGCGTATTCGTTCGGTCCAACGTAAGTCGTCTTTAGTCACCGCCAAAGTTCTCAGGTCGACATCTTGCCGAATGGCTTCTACCAGAGTCGGGAAGCGTTCACCGAAGTAGTTTCTAGCTAGAAACTGGACCTGTGGATCTAGAACACTAGTACTGCTGAAGTCCGACACTGGCTGTATAGCTGTCTCAGGGTGAGGTACGCCGAGAAATGAGTACACGGAGGTCAGGCTATGTTCAGTATTTGCTGCCAGGTCTTCCGACTTGAGCACCAAAATATTTGATTTATCGAAAAACTCTAAATATCCTGCGAGTTGCTCTCCATAGAATCCCCTACCGATGTACGCGTGAGGTTGGATTTCCTTCCAAATACCCACAGCCTTAGTTGTCCGGTCCGGTTCGGCAGCAAGCGCTTCAGCAAAGGGTTGGTCTTCTAAGCCTTCGAGAACTGTGAACCGGTAGTTTGCCCAAGCGCGTTCGATTGGATTACGCAACACGAATAGAATCTTTACGTCAGGCAAGAGATCGTAAATACGAGCGGCAACGGTTGAGCCGCCGAAAAGGTATTGGGAAGATCGCTCACCAATCGCCAATGCCGATTCCGGTACTTCTGCAAACCAGCGGTTGCAATAATAGTCGAGTCCTCGTGAGTACTCCCAGGTCTTAAAGAAAAAACTCGGCTCCGGCCGCATATCCGGGGGCATGAATATCCGCTCATGCTGGAGAAGAGTGGCCGAAAGGAAGCTTGTCCCGCCAGCGAGACTTCCTCCGATGAGAAACGTCGGACGACGGGGATTCGGGTGGACCGTCACGGGTAAGAATCTTCTGTCAAATATCTAGATATATAATCGGCCGGAAAGCAGAAATCGGTAAAGTTCAACGGGGCCGACTGGGTGTCTCGATAGTTACGGGGTTGGTCATGACATCCGGTCCTGAAATAGCAGTAGGTCCTGGTCATGACATCCGGTCCTGAAATAGCAGTAAGTCATCGGGAGTGTCGATCTCTCCCCATATGCCACTATAAGGAAATGCTCGGATACGGACTGACCCAAGTTCGATGATCCTATTTAATACAGCGGTGATATGGAGAGCATTTTGGTTCTTAGTTGAAAAGCTGGATCGTGCTCGAAGAAATTCTCTCCAACTTGTGGGAGTGAATCGTAAAAGACCCATGTACTGGCCGTGGATCTCAGAAAGACTATGTGCTTGGTTTCCAATCTCTGTCAGATATCCGGAATCGTCACATCGGAATGTTTCTGCATCTGATAACGGATCAATAAATCGGGCTTGCCACTGATCTAGCCACTGTGTATCAAAGGTTATTGCTAAATCATCGAGACTCTGTACCAAGGTAGCTACTGCAGTGCTCTCATAAAAGATATCCGAATAGCTGACAATACAAGTAGAATCCTCAAGCCAACGACTGGCACACTCCAGCGAAGCAACCATATCTGTATCCTCCCATCTAGAATTGTGAAATGGAAAGAGTGGTTCTTGAGCTAAGTGAGCTGCGCCGTACCCAGTTACGATTCCGATCTCGTCCACCCCTCCTATAGAGAGAGATTCAATCTGTCTATCAAGTAGTCGGCGCCCTGCAAGGGTAATAAGGCATTTCGGTAAGGCATTAGCTCCGTCGTCTAGACGGCGACCTCGGCCTGCAGCTAAGATTATGGCTCTAACCATTTTGATGATTTCTACAATTCACTGGTATCTGATAATCCTTGTACTTATAGGACCAGTTGGGCCGCCAAGTGCTAACTATAAGTAATACTAAATGCCAAATATACGAAGCATATTAGTAGAGTCAAGATCTGACCAGGGGTTATTTCGCTCAGGATGCCACATCCAGCCCTCCCAGGCTCGATCTTGGTGGCGAAATGACTCGATCGCCCCATCAGGAGAGCGGTTTGTTTCGCGGAAGCGTTTCGGCACGGAGTCGACAACATTGTGATGGTAGCTGTTTACGACATCGTGTCGCTCACCCAATAGCTTGTGCGAACCCCCAGCATGACCCTCAATCGGCGTCAGAGGCGCGCCTGACCACAAAGCCATCATCTGCATGCCACGACAGATCCCCAATACGGGAAGATCACGATCCCAGGCTTCTTCCAGCAAAAGAAACTCCAGTTCATCGCGAGAACTATCGATTCCTGAATCATCGCCGCCTGAGAGAATGATCCCTTCGGGCCCAACCCTGTCTAGCCACTCTCGTACGGTGCATTTGCCGTCGGATCCCACAGATGCGATGAAGTTGGGTATACCGCACAGGAGGTAGCCGCAGGAGTTCAGCCAACCGGCGAAGTGCTGGTCGAGGGAATCGCGAGATTCCTGATGCGGTTCGATCACAGTCGTTCGCTGGGAGACCGCGAGAAGTTTCACGTTATGGCCTGTATACGGCGTGTGGCACAATCGAGGAGCAGTCGGGATCGCATAGATAGCTTTTCTAACCGTATTTCGCCGATACCTATAGCTGCTGGGAGTCCGAGTTCGTGGCAGCGGATTGCCATATGGCTATTTCCACCACCATACGCGGTGACCAGTCCAACTATGCCGGCGGCAAAGAGCCAGTCGTACCCAGGGTCCGCGTTAGGTACAAGAGCGATCTTTCCTTGAACATCCGAAAGCGAAGTTGGTCGGGTGCTTTCAGCAATTACAGATTTCTGTGTCACGAAGTTCGGTTCCCCGTCCAATACCGTGAAGCCGTATACGTCGCTTGGCCCGGTGATGAGAGACGGTAACCAGGTAGCGCTGCATTCAGCAAACTCCGCTTTCCCCCTGGTCATAGACGAAACGAGTAGCTCTTTCTGGTCGACAGAGGTTGTGACTGCCCGCCGCACACAGTCGATCGTGGTGTACCCCATATCATCGCGTGAAAGTCCGAAACCTTCGCCCCACTCCGACAGAAGCAAGAGAATGTCTGAGATATTTTGTGTAAACAGAAACTTGGATTCCTCTCGGAGTTCGATCCCTGCACGGAGAAACTGAATGAGGCTACTAGCGTCGCCAACCAGACCTTCGGCGGCCATTCGCGCATTAATCATGCGAGTTTCGGTGGGCGAGGGTAAAAACTCCTTTTGCTCCAGCTCCTGATCCGTCGAGCGGGGGGACAGGTCAAAGAACTTATCGAAAGATTCGTCGTACCTAGCCGCTGAGATTTCGTAAGTCCCAGGACGCAAATGACCGAATTCAAGCAGTAGGGCTTCCCTGTTTCCTGCGGCCTCGGCGTCAACTAGCCGTCTGCTCACAGTTCTGATACTTGATAGGAAGTCATTTTCTCGAGTTTGTTGAAAGATTTGTTGCTCAGTCATTGATGTAAGAAGTTGTCTTGCGATAAATCCGCAGCGAGCTAGGCCGGCGAATGGAAGCGTTCCGTATCTTCTGCAATCCTCAAGAAGCCAATGGATCTTAGAGGTAATGTTGAGCGTAGAGGAGAGGATCTGATGCCGACGTCGGTCTAGAAGCCGGACCCGTTCCCAGTCCGCTTTCCAGAGCCCCCTACTTGGATCAATCACGTTGTTGGTTAGAAGGAGAAGCGATTCCCGTAGAGAGGAGATATCCAAGTTTGTGAATCCTGCGACTTCTAGGTCGGCAATTCCAGCATTCATTCCGAACGTGTAGCAGGAATGAACTATATCGGCCTCAATGTTCTGATGCAGTTCAGGCATATTGGCAAGACTAGAAATGTAGTAAGTCGCCAATCGGTTAGCTAAGTCATCAGGCAAGGTATCAGGAATAAAGGAATTAAAACTCACTCGTACATCGATAAATGGTTGACCTGCGAATTCGACCATCAATGGATGCCCTCGAAGATTGCGGTATCCGTAGTTACTACGTTGATAGGCCCATATTGAATCAGTGATGACGTCGCGATATAGAGACATAGCGAGAGGGCGTGGCCGAATGCCGATCATCTCTGCAGGGTTCCAATCTGGCATAACTCCAAATATTGTAGAATCACCGGCTAGATATGGATGTGGTTGTTGAGAATCCCTGATTGTGTTAGAAATCCGATCAAGGCTCGCTTCGTGTAACTCTTTGGCAACAGATGGAGTGTTCATTGGAAGTGCACGAACCTGTAAAAGAATAGGTTTCGTATAGTCCGCGCTAATGACGAATTCAATGTCTAAAGAAACTGACGAAAATAGTTCTTCCAACTCTTCAATCGTTCGGAGCACATCGGAGACTGGACCCCCAGGGCCAGGGTTGCCCCGATAGGAAACGTAAGTGGTGCCAAGGTGGGCACCGCCGGTCACGGCTCTTGCGTCACCACCTACGGAATACTCAACGACGCGATAGTCAGATCCGGTCGATAGATCACGTGAGAAGGCAACTCCAGCTATCTCGATATTCGTTGCCATCGGCTGTAGGAACACCTCATCAGATTCTTCACTGCGTTCGTAGGAGTCGAATACGTCTGCTATTCGGTCTCCAACTTGGCTCAAGGTCACGTCGAGACAACTGAGATAGCGCCCGGCGCCGGTCTGATCTTCTAGGTCTTCTGTTGGGGCACTCGACCGAACGGCAAATAGATTTGATTGGAGGCTCGCGGTGGCGTTGTGGAGCATTTCGTCTGGCTTTGTATTCCATTCCGAGCGAGTGACAACGCTGACAGGGAGAACTACAGCGGTCTTAAGTGTTCCGACCAATTCGAGGAGGGTGTGTGCTTTCGAAGAGGTGCCAAGCGGTTTCACCCCTGATCTACCTCGTGTCCATGATTCAACGAGGCGTCGCAGTTCAGCGTTCTGCTGTCAATCATTGAACCTCCTTGCTGCCTCATGCAACTGGTACTAGCGAGAATCTCATACTCGGTTGGGCCAACGTTGATGCCGGGAGTGGAGGTGCTGGCAGGACGGAGCCTTCCATGTGTGGCAACCGTTCCACACTTTCGGGGATTCATGGTCCTTGAGGGAATTGGACACTCGGACCGGCTAACGAGTCTACGGGTTTCGGATATCCAGAACTTCCAAAGCCTCATGTTGTTGAACCGCTGTTGTCCGCTCCGAGTGCTGCCAACTGTTCGCAAACGCGGTCGAAGGTCGCTTCGGGTGTGTCTCCTGGGCGCCACTCGATTCGGATTTCGGGATTTATCGGCTTATCGATTGGAAAGCCAATCCCCGCTACCTCGGAGGATCCAGGAGAATTCGGGTAATAAACAAAGTTGCTATTACGACGCCGTAGTTCCTCCAATGGAACGTCTAGGAAAATCTCAATATATTGAGTCATGTGTGCTCGGTTCCATTGGTAAATCTCGTCGAACATTGAAATCGTGGCGACAACGACGTTGATACCTTGCCCGCCCAGGTACCGAGCGAGTCGGGCATAGCGGTGTCCTAGAGCGAGTCGATCGTCCCGTCGGTAACCAGTGGAATCAGATCCAGCTAGGACATTTCGCATTTCGTCACCGTCAAGAACGACTACCGATTGGTTCTTAGTCCGAAACAGTGCAGAGAGCCGCCGAGATAAGGTCGTCTTCCCCGCTCCTGATAAACCCGTTATCCAGTAAACGCAACCGACAGTGATCGCCATGGGTGCCTAATAGCCTGTCTCTCAAATTCCAAATTCTGCGCCTGACCCGGAGCTCACGGTAGCACCTCGTATCTGTTCTTGAAGTGATCTGGTGAGTGCTCCTGAAGAGTTGAGGCTAACCGACCACTTCCATGGTGCAGGTCAGCGGTTTGGGGTGCATCGATCTGGGGGACCGAAGGTCCCGAGTTCAAATCTCGGCAGCCCGACAAACAATGTGCAGGTCAGGCGGTGTTTTTTGAGAGCACCCCTGACCTGTCGTC
>Ga0187827_10007727_pt1 | contig 11860 bp, 10 predicted proteins | sample ETNtaG_39_FD_167969 | JGI IMG/M metagenome (GOLD analysis project Ga0187827, IMG submission 167969) | Marine microbial and viral communities from oxygen minimum zone, Eastern Pacific Ocean - ETNP2014_SV_150_PacBio MetaG (Illumina Assembly) | ecosystem: Environmental > Aquatic > Marine > Hypoxic... | reverse complement strand
TTTTTGTATTTCTTCAGCTTCCAATTTTCCCTTGGAATTTAATGCGATTTCATGAATAAGATTATTCGTAGAAAATAATATATCAAAATCATCCCTTAAAATTATAGCTGCTCCTCTATCAATGTTATCGGCTACATTCCCTAAGATGCCCGTTACATAAAAAAGCTCATTACCCAGTGAGCCGTCAGCTCCTTGGACAAATATTACCAATTCGGTTCCCAGTTCTGCTGCTAGTGAACGGGCCAATTTACTGCCCAATACAACCTTCTTTAATGATGTTTTTGTTAAAAAATTTCCTTCATCTATATGATTGGCGAAGTCAAAATATTTGAGTTCTGATTCTGGATCAATGCCCCAGAACTGCGTGCCAGCCGATTTTGTTCCTGATGAAATCAAGCCAAATCCATAGCTTCGTTCCACCATGCCAATATTATTTTCCTTTGCAACGGCTCTAATCTCTTCTACATTTTTTAATGATTTGTAGATGGAGCGATCATCAAGATAGCCAGCTGCATGAATCTGAACTTCCCCGACCACAAGGTTGGTTGTATTATATACCGCTTTTCCAATTAGGCCTATAATCAAAGACTGGAAGATAATTAAAATAGCAATACACAATGCAACAGCTGTAATCGTTACATTCGTCCTTGTGGAGTTACGCCATAAATTTCGCCAACTAATTTTCACTAGTTTCATTTACTGTTTATTCTCCATTATTGCTGCAGTTTGCGCAAAGAAAAAAATTCATCATCAATTGCAACATCAAATTGAATTTCCTCCCACTTAACAGTAGTTGATTCTCCCGGTTCATCTGCTGGAATCATACTCATCAGTGTTGGAATCATTTTTTCGTCCATCTTTTGAATATTGGTAAATTCAAGGGTGCGAGACAATAATAAGTCCTCATCATAATAAATCATCCGTAAAGGAATAGAATCATCAGCATATACTATAACTTCAACCTTGCCCCAGACAACAGCAGCTTCCTTGTTGGGTATGCATGTTATTTCTACAACCTCTTCGCCATCCTGTATGCCTTCAAACGTTATGGAAAAAGTGTAATCTTCTGCCATACGTGATTGCTTGACTAAGTCGTCATTAGTAAAATGCGATCCCATCCAAGATGAAGACATCATGGAGGATGGTATCTTAACTACACGCTTAACCTTCGGCATATAGTTCCAAACATTTTTATCAACGCGAAGTGTAGCTAATCCTTTTTCTTTCTTGGGTTTAAGAACTTTAATCAGACTTTTATCTTCGTCTTTAGACCATTGTTCTAAAGTCAAAGTCCGCTGCCAATTAACAGTTATCACTGACAAAGTGATTATCCCGTGACTTGCATTTGACCGATAAAGATCATCAACATTATCAAGTATTTTTTCTGGATCTAAGTTTTCGGCATGCATGTGTTCCGAAAAGAAAACAACTATACATAAAAATAACAAGACGATTCTAAACATTCAATTATTAACGTTATACTATTATATTAATATTATAACAAATAATGAGCCCAGGGGTAAAAAATGTTTTTATCAACAACTGTTGTGTGGTTCCCACAACTAAATCCAAATCAAATTAAATTCACAGACCTTTTAAATAGGTCTCGTATTAGGCAGAGGCCGAAGAGATAAAACTTCTTTCAACTTTTGTTAATGAAGTTTTTTTTAATCCGCAAATTTTTCGGCTTTCCAAACTTCGTTGTTATGTTTTATTACATCAAATGCAATGGCAACTCTTTCTTCATCGGAATGAAAGGGAATGGTTTTGTGATAAAGGGATGAAGGAAATAATGTTAAATTACCAACCTTGGGCGGAAAAAATTTTGTGGGAACGTAATTTCTAACGATTTTAAAGTTTTCCCCGTGTAAACTGCATTCCAATCCACCCTCTTTATTTTTTATTTTAGTTGGTATTTTTAAATAAAAAACACCGCTCAACCATCCGGATGGATGGATATGATTTTCGTTGTATCCTTCTTTTTGTAATCTTACACACCATATAAAAAGCTTATATCTTTTTGGCCACTTTCTAATTAGATCACAACGCTTATTCTTGTGATGTTTTCTATATAGGTTAATTTCCTTTAAAATCATTTTTTCTAAAACGGAAAGTTTTGGTAATTTTAAATCAGACAAGTTCTCTATAGTAGAATATCCATTAACTTCCGTTTTGCCGTAAGGAGCCCATACAAATTTTTGTTGGAGCATTTCATCGTATAATTCCCGTGAAAATTCATCAAAGTCTGCAAAATATTTTATTAAATTTGTTTGATAAAGCAAGTTAAGTGGATCAGGGCAAAAAGGATGGTAGTTTTTTATTCTGAATTGTTGTGATAAAAAAGAATTAACTGCGGCTACCCACGTATTGTAGGGATCTTTTTTAGATATTTTTCTTATTTGTTTTGTATATTCATCTTTCATTCCCAAAACCAACAGGCATTCCAATATCCTAGCATTGGTTTTACGATGCCGTGACTTTATATAACAATCCAATGCTTCTTTATAGTTATTTAAAAGCCTATATGTTTCTCCCATAGTAAAATATGCAGCAACAAAATTATTTTCCAATCTCGTCGCTTTCTTATAAAATAATATAGCCTCGGAATAATTTTTTTGACTCTGATGTATCACCCCTATGTTAAAGTATGCATCTGCATTGTTTGGATCTAATTCAAGTGCCTTTTTTAAATACGTAATTGCATCTAGATCATTTCTTTGTCTTATTAGTATAGAGCCTTTGTTGTTATATGCGCTGGAGAGTCTTGGTTCTAGATTGATCGCATCCTCAAAACATTTTAGTGCCTCATCATAATAACCTAATTTTTGATATGCTATGCCTAAATTTTGCATTGCTGATACAAATTTAGGATTAATAGATAGTGCTGTTTTTAAAACATCTATACTTTTGCCAAACTTTTCCTGTTTAAGCAATATGGCGCCATATAAATTATGTAAAACATCCAATTTTGGACTTACTTTTAAATATTCGTTTATTTTTTTCTTCGCTTTATGAAGTTCACCGTTATTTATAAAAAGTACAACTTGATCTATAGATTCTTTGCTTATTTCTTTCATTGATAAAATTTTTTTATATTCTTTGTATATTTATTTTTATAATAAGAATTGATCTACATCAATCGCAATTTATTTTTTAACAATAAATTGATCTGAATCAATGAAACCTTATTTTTCATTTAAAAAATTCTTGATAGTTATGATAGAAATGAACAGGTCACATATTCAATTACAGCTAGAGATATTATGTGTATTAAACTATAGTTTATTTTATAATGGCAACATCAGTTAACAGTAATTTTCATTGGAGATGCCAGCATACCTGGAAGCGCAGTTCGTATAATACAATGTGGTGTCTTATAGGATGCAGCATCGGGGATTTTGGGACAATCTTTTTTTTTCAAATACTCAACATACATTGGTCTACACTGGCTATTATGTTCTTGGCTATGATAAACGGTTTAATAACAAGCATAATTCTTGAAACGCTCATTCTTATGAATCAAATGAAAATATCAAGTGCTTTAAAAACTGCTTTGGGTATGAGTTTCATTTCCATGATCATTATGGAGATTACTATGAATATTCTAGACTGGCTAATAACGGGCGGGGCTATTATAACTTGGTGGGTTGTGCCCGTTATGCTGGTAGCTGGCTTTATTGCGCCTTGGCCATACAATTATTGGCGTTTGAAAAAATATGATCTGGCATGTCACTAAATATTTATTTTTTTGCTTTTTTTTATTCAATTCCTGTAAAAAGATTACAGCGAAATTTCCGTTAGTTGATTTATAATTTTGTTCTTTACAGGAGTAAAATTGTTTCCTATCCGTAACATCGTCTTTCTTGCAATTTTTGAAAATAATGAATCACCTGTATATAATTTAACAATGGCGTTTGTTCCCAAATATAATGGCTTACTTGCCTGTCTGTGTCTAATCTCATATTTTTTCAATATTTTTTGCAAACCAAAATCCAATTTTCGCTTCAATGCAAATTTTATTTGTAAAGAAAGTGTATTCTGTCCTCTTAATCCTAGATTGAAACCATGTGCCGTTACTGGATGCATTCCCACTGCAGCATCACCGATAAGTGCAAAACGATTTGCAACAAATCGATCTGCATAAACTCCAACTAGAGGATATGAATAACGTTTATTAAGTAATTTCATATTGCCAAATTTATTTTTAAATTTATTGGCAATGCAGGCATTAAATTTTTCTTTGCTCATATTCATTAATATTTCAGATTTTTCAGCTGGAATAGTCATGACAATTGAAGAGGTATTTTTCATTAAGGGAAGGACTGCTAATGTTTCTCCATAATGAAAACATTCATAGGCAATATTATGATGTCGTTTTTCATGTTTCATTCGACATACAATTGCCACACTTTCAAAATCATTTATGGATGCTGATATTCCCATATTTTCGCGTGTTTGAGAAAAACGGCTATCTGCTGCAACAATTAAAGGTGCCCGTATTGTTTTTTTATTCGATGTTTCAATAGTGGCATATTGTTTCCTTGAACTTACTTTAACAACAGAAGTATTGGTAATTATTTCAATATTTGGTCTTGTAATAACCTTTTTATAAAGAGCTTTTTTGATGAGATGATTTGAAACAAGATATCCCAAAGCTTCCTTGTGGACCTTGTGAGAATCAAAATGCATAGCATAAGAAGAATTGCCATCCAATACCTTTGCTTCCTTAATTGGTGATATGGGGCTAGGAGGAATACGTTTCCACACTCCAAGATCTTCCAGTATTTTTTTAGAAAAATGAGTGAGCGCAATTTCTCTTCCATCATAAAGTGGTGAAGATAGATGTTTTGCAGTTTGTTTTTCAATAATGGTTATTTTAAGATTCGTGTCTGCAAGTGAACAGGCAAGGCTTAATCCTGCCGGACCTCCGCCAATGATAACAATGTCTCTTTTTACATTATTCTTGCTATTAATTTTTTTCATTTACCTAAATATTCTTTCATTTCTATCGTATACGAAAGCATTATGTTTTTACAATATAAATGTAATTTTTTTTCATCCAACTTAACAAAATTGATCCAGATCAACTAACAAAATTCAGATTATCAAAATAAATCTAATATTAGTGATAACTAAACAAAAGGGCAATTAAAGGATAATTATTTATTTATAATTAAAGACAGCATAAATAAAGAATATTATCTTTTAAGCCGCCTGCTGTACAGGGACTGCAGAAAAATCAATAATATCTTTTGTTACTTTAACTTGAATTTCTTTTACTGACGTTAGTTGATTATTAATCATTTTATCAGCCAATGGATCTTGTATATATTTTTGGATAGCTCTTTTAATTGGGCGGGCTCCGTATACAGGGTCAAATCCTCTCTTTGCTATCCATTTAACAACGCTGTCATCAAAATATATATCCAAACCTCTTTCTTTCAAAAGAATGCTAAAACGATGAAGTTGTAATTTGACAATTTCATTCACTGCTTGTCGATCCAAGGCATTAAAAAGAATGATGTCATCAAGTCGATTAATAAATTCAGGTCGAAAACTTTGCTGAACTATTTTCATCACCTGATCCTTGGTATCTTTGCTTATCTCTGCGTGAATATTCTGATTAGAAGCAATGAAGTCACCGCCAATATTGCTTGTTAAAATAATAATGGTATTCTTAAAGTCAACCGTTCGTCCGTGGCTATCCGTTAAACGTCCTTCATCAATAACTTGTAATAGAAGATTAAATACTTCCAAATGAGCCTTTTCAATTTCATCGAATAAAATTACTTGATAGGGTTTGCGCCTGACAGCTTCTGTCAACACTCCTCCCTGGTCATACCCCACGTATCCAGGAGGGGCGCCTATTAAACGACTTACCGCATGTTTTTCCATGTATTCAGACATGTCAATCCGTAAAACAGATTTTGGATCATTAAATAGGAATTCAGCTAATATTTTTGATAACTCAGTCTTGCCTACGCCTGTTGGTCCTAGAAATAAAAAAGATCCAATCGGTTTATTGGGATCTTGAATGCCTGCTTTAGAGCGCTTTACTGCCGCGCTAACAACTTTAACAGCCTCTTGTTGGCCAATTACTTTTTTATTCAATATAGCATCTATGTTGGCTATCCGCTCCTTCTCTCCTTCTAATAGTTTTTCAACAGGAACACCGCTCCATTTGGAAATAATGGAGGCTATTTCATCTTCTGATACTTCTTCTGTTAATAAGTCACCGCTGTGAATCGAACTGAATTTCTTAATGGATTTTTCAAGTTGAGGTATCGTGCTATACATTAACTCACTTGCTTTCCTCAGATCTCCTACACGTTGGAGTATTTCTAATTTGGCTTTTGTTTCCTCCAGTTGCGCTTGAAGATTTTTGCGTTTATCCAAAATGTTTTTCTCACTTTGCCATTTGGTATTCAAATCTTGTTGCTCTGACCCTAATTCTTGAATGCGTTGATCAATGTTTTTCAATCGAATTTTTGATTCTACATCTTTTTCTTTACGTAATGCTTCACGCTCAATTTTTAACTGCATAATACGTCGATCAAGTTCATCAATCTCTTCAGGCTTACTGTCTATTTCCATCTTTACTTTGCTAGCAGCTTCATCAACAAGATCTATAGCCTTGTCTGGTAAAAAACGATCGTTAATAAAACGATTGGACATCGCGGCAGCTGCCACCAAAGCACGGTCAGCTATCCGCACACCATGATGCACTTCGTATTTTTCTTTCAAACCGCGAAGGATGGAAATTGTATCTTCAACGGTTGGTTCGTCTATTATGACAGGTTGAAATCTTCGTGTAAGGGCTGCATCTTTTTCAATATACTGACGATATTCATTGAGTGTTGTTGCTCCAATGCAATGTAATTCGCCCCTAGCTAAGGCCGGCTTTAACATATTAGACGCATCAATAGCCCCTTCTGCAGCCCCAGCCCCCACAATAGTATGAAGTTCATCTATGAATAATATAGTTGTGTGTTGATTTTTTGTAATCTCTGCCATAACTGCCTTCAGGCGTTCTTCAAACTCACCGCGGAATTTTGCACCAGCAAGCATAGCGCCCAAATCAAGCGCGAGCAGTTCTTTATCTTTTAAGGAATCTGGAACATCGCCATTTACAATTCTGTTAGCAAGACCCTCGATAATAGCTGTTTTACCCACTCCGGGTTCTCCAATTAAAACAGGGTTGTTTTTTGTTCGTCGGGAAAGAACTTGCGTAGCTCGGCGAATTTCTTCATCGCGTCCAATTACAGGATCAAGTTTTCCTTCCTTGGCTTTTTGTGTCAGATTAAGAGTGTATTTTTCTAATGATTGAAAATTTGTATCATCATTAGGATTTTTGATCGTTTGTTCTTTTCTCATTTGTTTGATTACTTCCTGAAGAACTGAATATGTAAATCCGCTGTTCTCCAAAATTTTTCCCACACCCGTAGATGGTTTTGATAAGGCTAGTAGAATTGAATCTATGCCTGTTAGTTGGTCTTTTCTTTTTTTTGATATGCTTTGAGCCTCGCCAAAAACTTTGCCAAGTTCTTGTGAAATGAAGATATTTGGTTTGTCTTCTTGAATTACTGCGGGAATTTTTTCTATTTCCTTATCAACATTGTTTTGCAATATGGAAAGATTAGTGCCTGTTTGTTGAAGTAAGGGCATAACAATCTCTTTTTCTTCAAGCAAAACACAAAGCATATGCAAAGGTAGCAATTGTTGATGCTGCATTTGTAATGCTTTTATTTGTGCGGCACTAATTTGCTCTTTTACCTTATTTGTAAACTGTTCCATATTCATTCTCTTAATGTAGGTATGAATTTTTTCTGATCAATGGCTTGAAATTATACTAATAATACCTACTGATCGTTGATGCTCGAAAATTTCGTCCTTTTAGCTATGCTGAAGGTAAACTATCTAACTGATGTTTTTGATTGATCTAAATCAATTTAAAAATGAATATGATCTAGATCAATAATTATTTCTAACAATTATTTAGAAGTGATTAATAATATGCCATAAGGGCTGTATTGGAAAAATGATTTATTAAGGAGATTAGTAATGGGTGGAAATTTAACTGTTAACATTCCATTTAAAAATTTTTTTAATTTTGTAAGGCCATTCTCAATTGGCTTCGATTCACTGTTTGCAGAATTTGATCGTATGTTAGATTCTCCAGAATTTACAGGAAATTATCCGTCTTATAATATAAAACAAATCAATAAAAAAAATATTTCAGTTGAAGTTGATGTTGCCAATTTTAACAAAAAAGATATCCAAGTTGAAACAACAAAAAATTTCTTAACTATTCGGGGGGGAAATAAAAAAGGGAAATCTGTTGTTAACAACACGGAAGAGAATCAATTCATTCGTTCTTTTGCTTTGACAGATAACGTTAAGGTAAAAAAGGCAGGAATTAAAAAGGGTTTATTGACCATTAATTTACAGCGTGAATTACCCAAAAAAATAGAAAAACCTAGCATAGTTAAAATTCATTAATAGGAAGAGGGATATCCTTATATCCCTCTTATATAATTCAAAATAATTTCTTAATTATCGAGGGAAAAAACTACGTTCCCAGCATTAAACTTGTTAGACTCGTTTTTTGTCTTCCCTCCCTATCAAAATTTGTCTTACCCAGCCACGTTTCATAATTTTTTTTAATTCTATCCCAATCTTTATCAATGATTGAAAACCAAGCAGTATCGCGGTTGTGCCCTTTCACAATGTTGTGTTGTCTAAAAATTCCTTCAAAAGTAAATCCATATCGTTTGGCTGCTTCGCAAGAACGCTCGTTTAATGAATCGCATTTCCACTCGTATCTTCTATAACCCAATTCATCAAAAACACGCTTCATCATTAAATACATAACCTCCGTTCCAATGGGTTTTTGCTGCATCGGTGGGGAATAATGGATGTGACCTACTTCAATGCTCCCTATCTTTTGCTGAATGCGCAAATAACTAGCCATACCAACAGCAACATTTTGGTTTTTATCAATTATAGCATGAAATAAAGGATCGTCATACAGGCAGTCTTTATCTAACCATTCCTTAAACTTTGTTAATGATTTAAACCCGCCATAATGAAGATACGTCCAATTATAATTTTTCACATCCTTTACATAAGAGTTGAATAAATCTTCTGCGTGTTTTTCCACATCAAGTATTTCTACAACGCAATACTTTCCTTCCATTTGAATCTTGGGTGGCGCTTCACAAATCTTCCAACCCTCAACAGGCTCACCAATTGATTGACCAAGTTCATTTGTCAGGTTTTTTTGATTCATATTTAATAAAATAATTACCACCAATTAGTTTTAGAGGATATAATTAAATAACAATGAATTTAAATCCCTGCGTTTATTCACAACGTTTGATGCAAAAAGCAGAAATGGAAACTTTTAAAAAAAAAGATAGTTTTCGTGTAATGCAAAAAGCCGCGGAGACTTGCTTTAATTTTATAATTGATAGTGTCACCAATAAAAAAATTTTAGTCATATGCGGACCAGGAAATAACGGGGGTGATGGCATTCTCATTGCAAAGTATTTGCATGATAAGCAAAAAAACGTATCACTTTATGCTCCCCTCAGAATGGCTAAAACCGAAGATTCCCAAAAGGCTTTAGCTCTATTAAACTCCAGCACTCTTATAAAACAAAATGTTAATTTTGAAGATTACGACATCATTATTGATAGTGTTTTTGGTGTAGGTCTAAATCGACCTGTTGCTGAAGAATTACAAATCCTGTTTCGAGATGTAAACGATTCTCCGGCAAGAGTTATCGCCATAGACATGCCTTCAGGAGTGCGAACGGATACAGGTCAAGTAGACCAAGTTGCCATTAAGGCGGATATCACGCTTACTTTTCACCGACTAAAACCAGGCCATCTTTTGCTTCCTGGAAAAGAATATGCTGGAACAATTGAATTATTAGATATTCAATTGGAAAATTTAGATAGCGAAACAAGAATTTTTCTGAATGCCCCTCCTTCCATAAAAAAAATAAACAGTTCGGATCATAAATATTCAAGAGGAGCATCTTACATAATTGCAGGTTCTCAACTAATTGGCGCTTCTAAACTTGCTGCTTTAGCTGCAAGTCAATCATCTTTGCGTTCCGGGGCCGGATTATCGAAGCTCTTCATAGCAAAAGAAAATGAGGAGCTATTCAAGCCTCATATTTTAGAAGAAATGATGGTACTGTATGACAATCAACAAGAATTATTTGAAATAATTCAAAAAACAAAAATTACATCTCTGATCTTTGGATGTGGAATTGATATTAATCAAAACAATCTAGAGTTACTCAAATTCTTATTAGATCAACCAATTAATCTTGTTCTGGATGCTTCAGTATTTTCATTAATTGAACAGGATGAGTCTTCATTCTTGAATGCGCTATCCAAAAGAGAGGTTACAACAATCCTGACGCCTCATAAGGGGGAATTTGAGAGAATTTTTAAAAATACAAATGATAAAATCTATGATTGTTTAAACGCTGCCAAAAAAGCTAATGCGATCATCTTATATAAAGGTAGTGATACCGTCATCGGCACTCCTTCAGGCGAAGCTTATCTCAACCATCTTTCTTCTCCCCATCTGGCAACAGCTGGTTCAGGCGATGTGCTAGCCGGACTCATTGGAGGATTATTAGCCCAGGAATATGAAGGAGTAGATGCTGCAAAACTTGCGTGTCATATCCATTCTCAATGCGGCATCAGGTTGGGTGAAGGTTTGGTTGCCAGTGATTTAATAAAGGAAATTCCTAATGTTTTAAAAGACCTTCGTACAGAGCGGTAAAAGCCATGCAAGAATAAAATATTCATATGACTATCAATCACTAAAGATAGCGTTCACTCTTATAAAAAAGAATTTTTATCCTTACCTTTCTCGTCGCCCTTTCCTCGTTTCATCCTTAATAATCTTTTGTGCGCCTCTTTCGTTCTCTTGCTTTTTCTCCAGCTTTGTCTAAAAATCTTCAAAAACCTCCGGATAAAAATATAAAACCACCAATTTATTTTTTCGATGATGAATGGCATCTTGGATATAATTTTTTTTTATATCACAATCTTTTAAATCAAACAGACTCACAGATACCTCGCATTGAATATATAAGTGATATAAGGATGAAATTAAAAATTAGTATTGATTTGAATCAAATAATTTTTCAGTTCCTAAGATTTAAGATTTTTTGATATACGTCAATTAGTTAACAGTTTTCTTGGCTATAAAGTCATTATTGGCATTAATTATGGTAACCAAAGGCAGTCAAACAAGAGCTCATTCATTAAGCACGTTTGCATTCATCGTTTGTTTTGCCATTTGGACGATTTTTTCAATTTTAGGAATACAAATCAAGCTCAAATTATATAAGCATGACGGGATTTAAAAACGCAAAAAAATATATAAGAAGTAGTAAAAGATATTTAAGAATATATTATAGTGAAAAAAAAATAATAATATTATGAGTACATTGAAAAATTACGAAGCTATGGTGTTATCTTGTATTGATCCAAGATTTCAGGATTTAGTGCATAAAGAAAATGCTAAAAAAGGTCTAACAAATAAATATAGCGCCTTTACGATTGCCGGCGGTTCCATAGGTGTGGTTGCTCCAACCTTTAAAAAATGGCATCAAACGTTTTGGGAGAATTTAGACATATCAGTTCAATTACATAATATAAAAAAAGTAATTGTAATAAATCATAGAGATTGTGGAGGGGCAGTAGCGGCTTATGGTCAAGAAAAATTCGCAAATAAAGAAATTGAAACAGAAACTCACAAGTCAGCTTTGAATGAATTTAAAAAACAATTGAAAATAAGACATCCAAAATTGGAAGTTGAATTATATTTAATG
>Ga0187827_10007726_pt1 | contig 11861 bp, 10 predicted proteins | sample ETNtaG_39_FD_167969 | JGI IMG/M metagenome (GOLD analysis project Ga0187827, IMG submission 167969) | Marine microbial and viral communities from oxygen minimum zone, Eastern Pacific Ocean - ETNP2014_SV_150_PacBio MetaG (Illumina Assembly) | ecosystem: Environmental > Aquatic > Marine > Hypoxic... | reverse complement strand
AGCGGACTAGGCGTAGATATTATTGAGAATTGCGAAGTTACCGATATTGATGTCGATATGAATGTCGTCACTGGTGTACGGACTTCCAAAGGTAACGTTAGATGCGACAAAATCGGCATTTGTGTCGCTGGCCATACGAGTGAAGTAGCTCGTCTGGCGGGATTGAAATTACCCATAGAAACCCACTTGCTTCAGGCTATGGTGACAGAACCTGTAAAACCATTCCTCCATACTGCTGTAGCCTCTTCAGCATTACATTGCTATATAAGCCAAACCGACAAAGGAGAGCTTCTGATTGGTGGAGGTATCGATGGTTACAACTCATATTCTCAGCGTGGTACTTGGCCCAAAATTGAGGAAGTTGTCTCAGGTGCTGTAAGCATGTTTCCACGCTTACGCGGCCTAAGATTGATGAGGACGTGGGCCGGTGTCATGGACATGACAATGGATGGATCACCCATCATTACTAAAACACCAATTAAGCACCTGTACATAGACGGTGGATGGTGCATTGGCGGTTTTAAAGCTATTCCCGGAGCGGGCTGGTGTTTCGCTCACACCATTATTGGCGATAAACCACATCCACTGAATGAAGCATTTAGCCTTGAGCGATTTCGTACGGGTCGATTGTTGAGTGAACAGGGTGGTGGCAATACCCCGCACAGGCAAGCGCACTGATGCTGCTCATTTCATGTCCATTTTGTGGTCCCCGATCTGAAGACGAATTTGGCTTTGGTGGTGATGCTTCTCTTATCACTCCAAACGATGACGACAATATTCAAGACGTTGCTGACTATATGTTTCTTCGGGATAACCCAAAGGGTTGGCATAAAGAATATTGGTTCCACCGGTATGGCTGCCGTCGCTGGCTGAAGATTGAACGGCATACTGTCACTCATGAGATTGGATCAGTATCACCAGCGACGGAATAAAACTTGTAGGTCGACAATGACAAATTCTGTTGAATCAACGAGAGTACCGGGCTACGGACTTACCGCCGGCAACCCAGCGGTCAAATTTCGATTCAACGATAAGGTGCTGCACGGAATTGATGGGGAAAGCCTGGGTGCCGCGCTGCTTGCGAACCACATTCGGCTGGTTGGTCGGAGTTTCAAATACCACCGCCCACGCGGGCTGATTGGCATAGGTTCAGAGGAACCCAATGCTCTTGTATCCATCGAACGGCCAACCGGGGTCGAGCCTAACAGCCGAGCGACAATGGTTCGCATCTATGAGGGCCTGTCTGCTAAGTCGCAAAACCACTGGCCGTCTTTGGAAACTGATCTCGGAGCATTGGCCAGTTATTTTTCTCCACTACTACCAGCTGGTTTTTACTACAAGACATTTATGGGTCCATCCGGCGCCTGGTATTTTTATGAACGAATGATCCGCCGTATGGCTGGGCTAGGCAACGTCCCTGAGACGCCGGACACAGACTTTTCGACGCAAACCCACGCACATTGCGATGTACTGGTTGCAGGTGGTGGAGGCGCTGGACTCGCCAGTGCTCTTGCAGCTGGACGGGCAGGAGCCAGGGTCATCTTGGCTGATGACAATCCATGGTTTGGATTGGGCCTTCTTGGTGAAAATCATACGATCGACGAAGCAATCGCTTATGAATGGGCGGAACAAACAATCGATGAACTCAGATCACTGCCAAATGTTACTGTAGTGCCGAATACTACGGTTATCGGCAGATATGAAGACGGATTTATTACGATGATCGAAACCCTGCGCGATTCTCCCAATCTTCCTGGAGAACGAATTCCTCGGTATCGTTTCTGGAAAATTCGCTCGAAGCACATGATCATGGCTACCGGTGCTCTGGAACGACCGCTCGTATTTCCCAACAACGATCGACCGGGTGTCATGCTCGCAACTGCCGTAAGCGGATACTTACACCGCTACGGCGTACTCGCCGGCAAGCATATCGTTATTTTTACAAATAATTCCATTGGACACCGAACTGCTGTAGATATTTCAAAAACCTCAGCTGAAATAGTTACCATAGTTGACAGCCGTACTGAATGCTTTGGCCCATGGGAAAAGGCAACCTCAGAAATCGGGATTCCCATTCGGTGGCAATCGACCGTACTCAATACAAAAGGTCGACTGAATCTAAACAGAGTACTTGTTCAGTCCACGAGCGGGCAGCACCGGGAGTGGTTGGACTGTGACTTGCTGGCGATGAGTGGCGGGCTTTCTCCGACCATCAATCTATCAGCCCATACTGGCGGCAAAGCAGTCTGGGAGAAATCTCGCGGGGTGTTCTTACCAGACACACATGACAACGATTTCGAGGCGGTTGGCCTATGCGGTGGCGATGAGTCACTTCAGGATTGTCTAGTTAACGGTTATATGACTGGGCAGTCAGTAGCTTCCAACTTAGGGTATCAGTCAGGTCCCTCATGGTCACCCACTGTAGATGGAGACGATCCTCTTGCAAGTGAAGACGCTCCACTTCCGATGTCACGTCATTCTCAAGCGAGCATAGCGTTTGTAGACTTCCAAAATGACGTCACGGCCGCAGACATGAGTCTCGCGGTACGCGAAGGCTACCGATCAATCGAGCATGTTAAGCGCTATACGACTTTGGGGATGGGCACCGATCAAGGAAAACTTGGCAATGTGAATGGCATCGATTTAATTGCAAAGTCCCGAGGTGAAACTGTCGATCAAGTAGGGACAACACGCTTCAGACCTCCAGTCGTACCAACGTCGATGTCAGCAATCGCTGGCCTACTAGATGAACATGTCACGCATCCAATGCGACGTACCGCAGCTCACAGACTTCATGAGGAGGCGGGTGCTGTTTGGATGAATGCTGGTGCTTGGTTGCGCGCAGAATGCTATATGCGCCCCGGTGAAAGTGCTCAAGAAGCCGTGAACCGAGAAGTTATATCGGTTCGAAAGAATGTTGGTCTTGCTGACGTTGCAACTCTTGGAAAATTTGAGATCGTTGGTCCTGACAGCATGACTTTTTTGGAGCGAATCTATAGCAACAATTTTTCTAGTTTGGCAATCAGCAAAGGTCGCTATGGCTTAATGTTACGCGAAGATGGAATGGTTTATGACGATGGCGTGACAAGTCGCCTTGGTAAAGATCATTTCCTGATGAATACAACCACAGCCAACACTCATAGTGTATTCGAGTGGATGACGCAATTGCTTGAAACTCGATGGAATACCTTGAAAGTGGCCATCGTTCCTGTCACTGATCAGTGGTTTGCAGCAGCACTCGTTGGACCAAACGCACGTAAGGTTCTAGAACGCATTGTTGAAGACATAGATGTATCTAATGAGAGCTTCCCATTTTTAGGCGTTCGTCTTGGAAAAGTAGCGGGAATTCCAGCTCGTATTTTTCGAATTAGTTTTTCAGGGGAAGTCTCCTACGAAATTAATGTCCCGGCTGACTATGGGGAATTGCTGTGGCAATCGCTAATAGAGGCTGGAGGGCCAGAACAATTAGCTCCGTATGGCGTTGAGTCTATGGGCGTCTTGCGTTTGGAAAAAGGTCATTGGGTTATTGGACGGGAGTCCGATGGCCGCACTAACCCTTACGATATTGGGCTCGGTCGTATGGTCAGTTCCAAAAAATGGTTTATCGGCCGAGAGGCATTGGATCTACCTGCCATGTCAGAACCAAACCGCCGCCAGTTAGTAGGTGTTCTTGCCATAAATTCTAAAGAACGACTGCCCTATAGCTCACATCTCGTATCCGATAAGGATCCAGCTAAAGTTGGGCATTCACAAGGCTGGATTACGTCGCTCGCATACAGCCCAATTCTTGGCCATGATGTGGCACTGGCATTGCTTGAAAATGGACACGATCGGATTGGCGAAAAACTCGTCGCTTCAGCACCGATCGCGAACCAGCAAGTTGGGGTTCAAATTGTTTCACCTCATTTCTTTGATCCAGAAGGTAACCGTCAATATGCATGAGACCACAACAATGCGACACGGCCTAGAGGATACGTCGATAAGAAACTTGGTGGCAGAGGAAGAATCGAATGTACTAATTACCCACCAGCCGTTTACCGGCAAACTACTAGTCAAGGGAATCCAATTGGATTCTACAATTGAAGCCTCTATACAGACTGTATTTGGTGTCCTACCCGAACAGGGTCGAGTTATTTCGGGCAGTCCATGGTCAGCTATGTCTTGGGGAACCAATGAATACCTGATGACTAATAAAAATACGTCGTCAGTCCAAGAATTCTTAGATAGTAATCAACCATCAGAAGAGAATGGTATGGTCATGATTGATCTATCCTCAGCCTATCAGTGTTTTCGCATCTCTGGATCGGCGTCTATAGATTTGATAACGTTCAGTTGCTTCCTGGATATCCAGAACCCTGATTCCTCCGTTAACAGTGTGACCGCTTGCCGTCTGGGCCCTTATCGTGTTTTCATACATCACGCTTCTGATCCAGCCATATTTGACATATATATCGATCGCAGTCTTGCGACACCATTTGTAGGCTATTTAGCCGCCAGCGGCTATCCTTTTAATGTTTCTTACTCAGAGCCTTAAGTACCCCACCCTCTAGTCGGCCACACGATCGTAGCTTAAGTTAGTTGTTAGTTGTTAGTTGTTATTTGTTATTTGTTATTTCTGATTACATTCTCTGAAACGAAGAGAACAACTCCTAACCTGGATTCGTTACAAGCTTGCTTGATATTCTTCTGCAGCTTTGGCGACCGCATCGGTGTCTATTTCAAATCCAAATCCTGGGCCAGCTAGAACCGGCAATCGTCCATCAATCAGACTTAGTTGAGGACTTGAAATGACATCAGATGCTAAGAGATGATTCATATATTGATTGCCATCATCTAAATTCGTAATCACAGCAGCTGCGTGGTTCGAAGCGCAGGTTGTAATACCTGTTTCGTGGACTCCATGGAGACATATATTAATGCCAGCAGCTGCAGCAACGGCGGCTGCTTCTATGAAGGGTACAACACCACCTGTCTCGTGAAGCCCTAGAACAATGAGGTCGGCCGCACCCATCCTAACTGCGTTGTATACATCGGCAGTATCAAACACAGACTGGTCTGCAGCAATTGCGATTGGGCTGTTTTCTCTGATCTGCCTTAGTGCTTGCAAACTACGATGATCGCAGGGCTGCTCGAACATCTCGATATCATAAGGTGCTAATTTCCGAATCATCCTGACTGCTGTTAGTGGATCCCAGGCCTCGTTTGGGTCAAATCGAAGACGGATAGATTCTCCGACCGCTCCACGGACTTGACGCACTATCTCGCAATCCAGTTGTTCTCCTCTACCAACCTTCCCATAGATAACATGATGGCCTTCCTTAACTAAATCGGCCGCATGATTGGCCAGTTCTTCTGCAGTATCACCCTGGATGAAGCCAAAGTACTCAATCTCTTCTCGAACTTTTCCCCCGAGTAATTCATGAACCGCATAACCGGCTGTTTTACCAGCAGCGTCCCACATGGCCATTTCTAGTCCAGCAAGAACTTGTTGACCCAATCCGGAAGCTCTCCCGATACCATGAAGCTGGAATATGGATTGAGCACATTGCGCCATTAGACGACGATTGTCGAAGACACTCTCACCAATTAGTTGCTGGGCTGCCATATCAATAAGTGGATTTACGGCTGCCGCTAAAGGAGCCCCGATGCTTTCGCCGTAGCCTGATACTCCATCTGTAGTCTGAATCTCTATCAGAATTACTTCTGCACCATAGGTAACGCCTTGCGCCCAAACATAAGGAACCTTATCTCGGACCAGTAGAGGCGTTGTCTTAATCGTCTTAATTAAATTCATTAGAAATCATTATCCAATTGGTCGAACTACTCGCTAACTTTTTCTATTTAGGATATTTTTGCACTATCTTTAAAGTTGTCGAACGGTTTTATGGGATAGCTGAGAAGTCTGGTTTGAGAGCAACATTTTCAAAAACTGGATGTAGCGGTTTTTTTGAGCGTATTTCTACATGATCTCCAGTTCTGACCGTACCTAACTCTCTGGGAATTGCATTTTGTCCGAAAAACAGACCTTGTAATTGTCCCGCTTTTCCATGCCTAACTAGTCCCAAAGTTCTGAGCGGCTCATTTGAAGGGGAACAACCTTCTACTTGGTCGATAGTTGTTATCTTGCAACGGGCACATGGCTTTACAAATTCCAAGATCACATCTCCTATCTTGATTTCATGAATAATATCCTCTTCGAACGGTTCGGCCCCTTCCAGAACTAGATTGGGCCTAAACCTTTCCATACCGATTTCAGTGTTTACCGGGAGATGTTTCCTTAGTAGATCTAAAGATGCTGTATTCGTAACAAGTAAAGGAAAGCCATCGGCAAAACTAACCCGATCTCCTTGTCGGGAATAAACTGGATCGGCGGGGCGAACAAAATCATTTGGCATTCTTACGAGCCTGCAAGGTTGGCCTAAATAATCTGAAAACCAATGAGCGACCGTAATTCCAGCATCCATCGCGGCGCATTCATCTCCCCACACGTGTACAACTCCATCATAAAGGGATAGATCACCTACGCTGACTACTAGCGATTCTCCACTGGGCTTCGAAAAAGTTGTACTTCCATCACCGTTTGGAAATGCCTTAACAAGAGCTAGTTTTTCACAACTTCTATCACGCTGCGTTATGAATTGTCCTCTGTTTGGTGCTTGATCGTGAACCAACATCCACAACCTATCGTGTTTAGGACCTCTTTGTGTCAGTTCAAGCTTATCGACACTGACACCACTACCTGATTTAAGAGGATAGATATAGCAACTAGAAACCTTAATCCCCAATACAAACTCCAATTTTCTGAGTGTGACTAGTTGCGCTATCTTAAACCGAAATTACATTGTTGTTAGACAGAACAGAAAAGGTCAAGACCGTTGTGATCCACCTTTTGAATGAAGTAATGGGGGAATTGGAAGTGTTATTGGGGAGAGAGATTTTCAAAACACTCGTAAGTATTTGTTTTTATGGCGCGCCCGGAGAGATTCGAACTCCCGACCTCGTGGTTCGTAGCCACGCACTCTTTTTCGCGTTTGCACCAGTAATCATAGAGTTATTCTAAAACGGCTGTCCCACAGTTTCCGGAGATAGGACCAGTTACGACCCTTTAAACGTAGTTACGACTGGTTTCTATGGGACAGCCAGCATGTGCGACGGGCCCATTCAAAATTCACGTCGCAAGGAAATGTTCTAAGCGTTCCAGTCCATCGGCAAAGCTCCGTCGTGAAACGCTTAAGCGAAAGTGGTCGTCACCCGCCCCGAAGCAATAACTCGGTGCGAAGGCAAGCGATTCACGCTCCAGCAATTGTTGGCTCAGCACCCGGGTACCACCAAGACCAAGCCAGCGTGGAAACGACAACACACCTGCCATCGGCGCGCGCCAGCGAAAGAGGCTGTCATGGCGCGCGAAGAAATTCGTCGCAAGTTCAAGATTGTCCCTCACCAACTGTGAATTGCGGTTCAGAATCGTCCCCTCATGACGGAGCGCCAGTCTGGCGAGGAAGTCCACCGGTGGTGCGACATAGCAGTTGAACAGTTCGCGCTCTTTACGGATGCGCCACATGACTCCTAGGTCTCTCGAAACGATCCAGCCCAGTCTCAAACCGGGCAGTCCATAGGTTTTTGACAGACCATGCATCGTGACTGCGTGCTCGTAGTGATCTGACAGATTGTTCACACCTTTCGAACTCTCATGGGGTAGCCCGGAGTAGATTTCGTCCGCGATCAACAGGGTATCACGCTCTCGCAAAATCTCGACAAGGGTGTCTACATAGGATTGATCCGGCATAAAACCCGTTGGATTCTGTGGAACCGTCACCAGCACCAACCGTGTCTTCGGTTTGACGAGTTCGCGAAGCTCGTCAAGGTCCGGTACCCAATCGTTTTCCGGTCGCGCCTCCCACGGCACTACGTGCGCCCCGCGACTGTGGGGCAACAGCAAATGAGGTGGGTACGAGGGTGTCAGCACTACGACGCGTTCGCCGGGCTTGACCAACGCGAGAAATAGTAACCCCAGAGCGTCATCCAAGCCGCTGGTAACGGCGACACCATCATCGTTGACGCCTTGATAGTGCCCGGCGATTGCGTCCACCAGCGCGGCGGAGCCGTGGCGCCGCGGATAGTCGAGCGAAGTCTCCAGCATGCTGGCGGCGACGCCTTCTTCCAGAGCAAGTAACTGTTCTCGGGTCATCGGCTCGCCGGCGGACGCGCTCAGGTTGTATCGCGCACTCTTCGCGAGCGGTGTCTCAAAGAATTCCTGCAGCAGTTGACGAGGTGTGGACGACATGGCTCGGCGAAGTCAACGTCCGTCCGGAAAAATCAGGTACTTGTTTTCGTCGTGACCCAAGCGTTGCGACAACACCCGCCAGCGGTTGTGAAACGCGCCACGGATGTGACGCCCGCCACGGCCGTCGAATCTCTGCCGGCCGTGCAGCACTAGCTCATTATCGATCAACGCCAGCTCTCCCGTGGTCAGCCTTCAGACTGTCATCAGCACACTCGAGCGAACTACCGTCTTCCTTTGCAGCTACTAGAGCCTTTTGTCTATCGATACTCATGGCAACTCCTTCAATCATATTTAGGTAAAGTATTTTTTATACAATATAAACCAAGATCAAGCGGCGCGGGATGTGTAACTAGCGTTCAGCTATGTCATTGATCAATACTGAGATTCCGATTTGGTGTTCTACATGGGACAGTTGGATTTTTATGATCGTCGTAAGTGCTTGATTTTATGGCGCGCCCGGGGAGCCAGTTTTCTCGACGTTTTTGGACATTCCCTCCGTTACCATTTCTTGAGTGTCACTAAAGTGTCACTAACTCAACGTCTTTTCTGACGCGAAACGACCTTAAACAACCTACAAGCACAGGATCAGTGTTTAGGTTTGTGCTTATTTCTAGGCTAAATGCGGGGTAGCCCATGCTAGAACACCCGCATCGTAAAAAGCCTGTGCCAGTGAAGCAGGAGAGGATTCGAGAGCACACACAACTGAATCAAGGCTGGACGTATCGGCAAGGCTGATTCGTCCACCGAAAGATGCACCAGTTAGCGGATCAACAGTGATAAATCTACCATTATCTGTATCTGAGGCCATGTTCACCTCGCCTCGTCAATAATGACGGTTGCCGGTTGCACAATTGTATGGCACGGGAACGAACAACGGCTCCTGGTCTGTCGCTCATGACGCCCTGATCGGCCGGTATAATGTTTCGATGAAAAGTCACATTACAAAAATATCAGTTTCAACTACTCAAATGAATCCATGACCGAGATTACATTAGCTCCGGCGATCGAGCTTGCACAACGGGTAAAGCGCAAAGAAATCAGTGCTGTGGAACTGCTCGAACTGCACCTGCAGCGCTACCGACAGCATAACCCGATCATCAACGCTGTCATATTTACGCAAATTGATCATGCCTATGAACAGGCAAAAGCCGCCGATAAGGCGCTAGCTCTAGGTAAAAAAACAGGCCCGTTGCACGGTGTACCCATGACGATCAAGGACAGTTACGACTGGGTCGGTTCACCGTCGACATGGGGAATACCGGAAATGGCAGACAATTATCCCGAAGTCAATGCAGTCGCTGTACAGAGGCTACTGGACGCGGGGGCAATCATCTATGGCAAGAGCAATATCCCACTTAAACTTTCAGATTGCCAGTCGTTTAATGACATTTATGGCACGACCAACAACCCCTGGGACCCGACACGTACACCCGGTGGATCATCAGGCGGCGCGGCAGCTGCGCTGGCGACTGGAATGGCCAGCCTGGAGATTGGCAGTGACATTGGTGGTTCAATCAGAAATCCCGCACACTTTTGCGGTGTTTATGGCCATAAACCGACCATGGGCATCGTACCACTTCAGGGGCACCTGCTACCCGGAGGCACAGCCTACAAAGATATTTCAGTCGGAGGCCCCTTAGCGCGAAGTGCTGGAGATTTAAAACTGGGGTTGGATATTCTGGCGGGGCCGACGGGCGATCTCGAAAAGGCTTGGCAGTTTCAACTCCCGCCGTCACGAAAGAGTAAACTTTCAGAATTTAAAGTTGGGGTTCTAATGGAAAGTCCTGTGTGCGCGCAGGATGAACAACTGACTGAACAGTTGCTGGACACGGTTGCCGCTCTAGAAAAAGCAGGCGTACAAACCGACTATACAGCCGATCCGGGTTTTGACTGGCATCGATACTGGGAGGTCTATCTGCTATTACTTCGGGCGACCACCAGCGCCAGCTATAGCGATGAGGAATTTGAATTTCACCGTCAAAGCGCTGCTACACGAAAATCTGATGACACGCGCTACAGGGCCTACCTCGACCGGGGCATCACCATACGCCATCGCGACTGGTGGGCACTGCACGATGAGCGGGAGCAGATGCGCCTGCGCTGGCGGGCATATTTTGAAGACTACGATCTTTTGCTGTGTCCAACCGCAGCATCTGCTGCCTTCATACATGATCACTTGGGTGAACGGCCCGACCGAACCATCAATATAAACGGTCAACAGGAGCTTGTAGTGGACCAGCTCTTCTGGGGAGGGCTGTCGGGGGTGGTTTATCTGCCATCTACTGTAGCACCGGCAGGCCTGACCCGCGCGGGACTACCCTGCGGCTTGCAGCTGATTGCCCCCTACCTGGAGGACAACACAGCAATTCATTTTGCACAGTTGATGAAAGATGTGGTCGGTGGCTTTCAGTCGCCACCTGGGTACGAGTAACCGATCAAAAACTGGTGTAGCTGTTAAACATCAGCGATCGAACAACCGATGAATAGCGAAACAACCAGCCCAGAGCAGCCACAACAGAGGTTATGCACCCACAATAACTGTAAAACTCAACATCGTTGCAATCAGTGCTACTGTAAATAGACGTTTCATTGCCTTATCTCCTACCTATCTGTCGTGCGAGATATGTTATCAGGTCCAATTAGAACCACCATACACACTCAGTAGTATTCCTTCCACCATGGTCGTATGATCTACTCTGATGTTCGACATCCAAACAGTCTTCGATGACTTACGAAATTCAGACGAGTTCAAACAAACAAGGGAAAGAGAATGGCAATACTAGTAAAAGGGCAGATCACGATAACCAAAGGGTTCGATACGTGGCAAAAAATGGTCTGCGAGCAAGATGGGAAGTTAGAAGAGCATGGGATAAAGTTTCTCTTCGCCGGAACTGAGAAAGAAAATCCCGATCAACTGCATGTCATCATGATGTTTCCAAACATGGAGGCGCTTCAAGCGTTTGGGGCTGATGAAGAGCTTACTGAAAAGCGTAAAGAGGCCGGAGCGGTAATCGAGAGCGCCGTAATGACGCCTATCTCAGGCGACTATTTCACCAATTATCCAGACGCCTTTATTAAGAATTAGGCCTCCGATGACTAAATCTTCACAGGCACTATCGTAGATTTGAGGCAGATCACTTTCCTCCTCCTAGTGGTCAAAGGCTCCGCTCAACGCTCTTCAGCACAGCGGGGCCTTTTTTTGCTGGTTGGGTAAAAGTAGTCGTGTAGTCGGTTACATGACTACAGACTGGATATGGGAGCGGTAGGAATTGCTCCCACCTTTCCATAAGGATGGAAGATTCAGGTGAGGATATTTTTTGCTTGTTTTAGGTCAACTTTACGAAGTCTGGGTCTGTATGGTGGCCGTTGTTGAACCACCTTTTGATGATCTGATTGGGATAATCCCGATTGATTGGGATGGGGGAATTTTCAGAACACTCGTAAGTGTTTGATTTATTGGCGCGCCCGGAGAGATTCGAACTCCCGACCTCGTGGTTCGTAGCCACACACTCGATAATACATTTCAGTCTATTAATTCAGGGATTGTTGTACCACCTACCTCCCACTCGATTCGGAA
>Ga0187827_10007725_pt1 | contig 11861 bp, 11 predicted proteins | sample ETNtaG_39_FD_167969 | JGI IMG/M metagenome (GOLD analysis project Ga0187827, IMG submission 167969) | Marine microbial and viral communities from oxygen minimum zone, Eastern Pacific Ocean - ETNP2014_SV_150_PacBio MetaG (Illumina Assembly) | ecosystem: Environmental > Aquatic > Marine > Hypoxic... | reverse complement strand
GAGTTACAAGTTAATCAAGCCCGACGGCGCGTTTTATGCCTTTCCTCAAGTACCATGGGGAACTGATGAGGAGTTCGTTACCGAGGCAATAAAGCATGATTTGTTGATCATACCCGGCAGTGTATTTTCAGAAAAGAAGACTCATTTCAGAATCTCGTATGCCGCAACATTCGATACATTAGGACGTGGAGTTGAAATACTGAATTCCATAGCATAACGTGCTCCTACGGGTTATTACGAAAAGAACAGCTTTATGGTGCCTGCTTCTTTCTTTATACTTTCCTTCAGCGTTTGTTGGAATCTGCTCAAGTCAGATACATTCCAGTCTATATCAAATGACCTGGATAGGTTTATCGCATCACCGTAGAAAAGTTCAGTCTGGAAATAACCTCCTTCTTCATCTTCAGTCTGCATTTCGTAAACATGGGTAAGGATATCGGCAATATGTACAACTATTGGAAAGAGAGATTGCTTATCTGTATCCTGTGGGCGATGATGATAGCCAACTGCGATTAGCAGGCTTTCCGGAAACATCCATTTTTTCAGCAGCCTCATTCCAACTTCATCATGAGTCATTCCAAAAACGTCTTTCTCTGCTTCGAAGGAAGTGTATTTTATTTTCAAAGGATTCATGATCTCTAACTGCATCATAAATTCACTTGGAAAGGTGACATATATAGCCAATTTATATTTGAATAAAAAGAGGGAGCCCACTCTGACTTAAATCTACATGCGAAACCCTGTTCTTAAAAGGCAGTTTCACCAAAAGTTTTTTCAAATCGTTTGTTATAAGATTTCGGGGTGAAATGGAAATTCTGCGGGCCATAAACCTCTACGCAATAAGCAGCAGTAACTGCACCCATTCTTGCAGCATGAACAATGTCACCGTCCGACAAAAAGAATCCTTTTATTAATCCCGCTCTGTAAGCATCACCCGCACCTGTAGGATCTTTTACAGAATCAACTTCGGCAGCAGGAATATCAATATTTTTAATTTGCCCGTGCTCTCTCATTATTACTATCGAACCGTGTTCACTTTTAGTTTGTACCAGTACCTCCGTTTTCTCTAATATATCATCAATCGTCATGGAGGTTTTCTCTTGGGTCAACTGTAGCTCATAATCGTTACAGATAAATATTTTTGATCCATCCATTGCCTCAATTAATCGTTCATTAGTCCAGGCAGGGAGAGATTGTCCTGGATCAAAAATATAATCTATTTTCTTCTCTTTGTATATCTTGGAAAAGTAAAACATATCGTCCAGATTTCCCGGAGAAACTATGGCAATCGTGTTGTCATGTGCAACAGATTCGAAATCATAACTGGCGTTGAACTTCATTGCACCCGGATTAAATGCGGTGATCTGATTGTCTGACATATCAGTGGTAATATACGCACCTGCAGTGAGTTCTTCCTCGATGATCTTAATATTGTCTGTAGAAATATTGTTCTTATTAAACCATTCTCTATAAGATTCAAAATCTCGACCGGCAGTAGCCAGTATTGATGGGTTCTCACCAAGTAGTGAAAGTGCATACGCGATATTTCCGGCAGTACCCCCAAAGTTTTCCTTTAATTCATTTATCATAAAACAGACATTGAGGACGTGTACCTTATCCGGAAGTATGTGGTCTGAAAACTTCCCAGGAAAGTCCATTATCCTGTCATAAGCGAGTGATCCAGAAACAAGAATATTCATCTCTTCTCCTATCAAAAGCGTAAACCTTCAAAATGTTGAAAGTTTATATCAATTTCTACAAATAATAAACTATATTCCGGTATGATAACCAATTGCCTTTTAAAAATCTAGGAATATTAATACGAAAGGAGATATACCTGATGTATCCGCGTAAATCTGCGGCCTATTCATTATCATTACTTATTGAGCTTTTTTTGACAACTCAACGCCAACTACTCTCTCCAACCCTGCTATGTTTATACCGAAGTCGGCTACTGCTCTATAAAACGCGAGATTAAAGTCGAGCAAGACTCTCTGGCTGTCGATGAGATTCAGAAAGTCGACCTGGCCCGACTGGTAGCCGCTCTCAGCCGCTTTGAGGGATTGCTTTGCCTGCGGTATGATACTGTCCCGGTAGAGCTTTACGAGTCTCTCTGCAGTTTGTACTTTAAAGTGAAGATCCCTCACTTCAAAAAGCGTCAAATTTTCTCTGTTTTTGTATGCCATCTTACTGGATTTCAGTCTGGCATTTGCTTCTCTCACGCCAGCGTCATATTTCCTTTTCTGAAAAATGGGGACATTCACGCTCAAAGTACCCGTATATGAATCCCTGCTTTCTCCAATCGGTGATGACATTACTGATATCATTAAAAAATAAATTCTTCTAGTTCTTTTAGTTATATCATATCAATCTTTCAGCGTAACTTAAATCTCCTTAATCTCAGGGAGTTTGTCACCACGGATACAGAACTAAACGCCATGGCACCTGCTGCGATCATGGGGTTCAGAAGGCCAAGCGCGGCGAAGGGTATTGCAAGGACGTTGTAACCGAAAGCCCATAAAAGGTTCTGTTTGATTATCTTCATCGTCTGCCTGCTTAGTCTCAGTGCTTCCCATGCCTTAGTGATGTCGCCCTTGACGAGCGTTATGTTCGCGGCTTCCATCGCGATTTCGGTGGCGGTCCCAATTGCAAAGCTGACATCTGCAGTGGCCAGGGCAGGGGCGTCGTTTATCCCGTCTCCTATCATTCCGACGACTTTGCCGCTTTGTTGAAGTCTCTTTATTTCATCGCTTTTATCCGAGGGTTTGAGGTTTGCATGCACGGTCTTTATGTTCATCTTTTTACCAATCGCTTCGGCAACTATCTCATTATCACCGGTAAGCATAACGATCTCAACGTCCATATCCTTGATCCTTTGAATGGCATCTTTCGACGTTTCTCTAACCATATCTCCAATGCCAATCACAGCCTTTATCTCATTGTCAATGGCCATAAAGGAGACAGTTTTGCCTTCACTTTTAATGTCCACTGCTCTCTGTTTTAATCCTGAGACATTGATATTATTCTCTTCCATTAATTTTTCATTGCCGATTAAAACAGTGGACCAGTTGTAACTGGCCCATATACCCATACCGGTAACAGTCTGGAACTCTTTTACCACACTTATGTCTATACCCTGGTCCTTTACATAGCTTACGATCGCCTTTCCTATGGGGTGCTCCGAATGTTGTTCGCAGCTTCCCAATATGTGTAAAAGATCCTTTGCCTTTTCGCTATCCGTTTCAGTTATCTCTTTTTCACCATCCATTTTATGGAACAGATCTGTGACCCTTGGTTTCCCTTCTGTTATTGTTCCGGTTTTATCCAATACCAATGTCTTAATCTTATGTGCAAGTTCCAGGCTTGTAGCGTCTTTGATCAGTATTCCCGCTCCTGCTGCTCTGCCGGTACCCACCATAACGGCTGTAGGCGTGGCAAGTCCCAACGCGCACGGGCATGCAATCACCAGTACTGCAACTGCAGGAATAATCGCCTCGCTGAATGAATTGCCCGTCAGTAGCCATACACACAGAGTTGCCAGTGCTATAGATATAACGATCTGTACGAATACCCCGGAAACTTTCTCTGCCAGTCGTTGAACCGGAGCCCTTGAGCCCTGGGCGTTCTCTACCAGTTTTGCTATGTGTGCCAGGACAGTATCTGCCCCGATGTTTTCGGCTGCGATATAAATCAGGCCTGTTGTATTTACAGTACCACCAAATACCTTATCATCTTCAACCTTTTTAGCGGGCATACTTTCACCCGTCAACATTGATTCATCAATGGTGGTACTTCCTTCTGTTATCACTCCGTCAACCGGTATCTTCTCTCCCGGTCCTATAATGATCAATTCTCCCACCTGTACTTCAACTATCGGAATTTCCATTGTTCTGCCGTCCCTTACCACTTTCGCACTCTTCGGCTGCAGATCCATAAGCTTCCTTATCGCCTCACCGGCCTTCCCTTTTGCCTTTGATTCGAAAAACCTTCCGAGCAGGATTAAGGTAATGATTATTGCAGCAGATTCAAAGTAAAGACTGCTTCCTCCCTTTAAAAAAGTTATCACACTGAAACAGTAAGCGGCGCCAGCACCCAGTGCAATCAGGGAGTCCATTCCCAGCGACCAGTGCCTGACCTGTTTCAGGGCATTTTTAAAGAAACCGATACCCGGCCAGAAAATTACGGCAGTTGTTAAAATGAATTGGCAGAGATCGGAGAATTTGAAATGGAGCATGAACATACTGATTATGAAGACGGGTACGCTTAATATTGCTGAAGCCAAAAACCTCTTCCACTCAGATTGTGCGATCTCCTCTTCCGATATGGAGGGAACATCTTCTTTGACAACGTTATAACCCAGTCCCTCAATAATTTTATGGATCTCTTCGGCAGGGACGCTGCCAGTGACAGTGGCCTTCCTTGTGGAGAAGTTAACAATAGAGTCGTCCACTCCTTCAGTATTACCAATAGCGGACTCTATCCGTTGAGCACATGAGGCACAAGACATTCCCGTTATTTCTACTGTAATATTTTCTGGTTTTGACATGGGTAATTCATAAAATTGAACACCTAACGTTTGAGGTAACCGAACCAACACAAGTGAACGTTGAAAGGCCAAGTACCATGAACAAAGGAAGCAAGTTTGAAAAGCCGAAAGACCAGTCAACTCCGGTTCACCGATTGGTTATATGGCCGCTCATTTATTAATCTGTGCTGTGGGGTTATTCTTGCCAATTCCAAAGTCATCGAATGCCTTGACAAAACGACCCTTAAACGTATCGTTTGCGGTTTTTAGGCTCCTTTTATATGTGTTAACGAACTTGTTCACTTTCTTTAGTTTGCAGTATTTATCTCTGGATTTCTGCCAGTACGGCCTTGTTGATACGTCTATGTTCAATCGCCTTGCTGCGGTAGAACAGCCAAACGGTGGTGAGTGCGGTAGCAAGCACTGCCAAAACGCTTCCAATTGCTGCGATCATTGGTGCAATCATAGCTCGGACTCCTTAGTGTATATCAGGTTTCGAAGTGTACGCATTTGACTGTATAACAGTTAAATATACAGCGTCTGTATATTTCCAATATCAATAGTCATGGTTTATATCACTTTAAAGCAATTTTCAAGTGAAATTTCTATAAAGCAAACCAGTAGCGATTTCTTAATCTTAACTGACTTATCTCCAGTAGCTGTCCCAACGTTCATCTACTTTTTTGATTATTTCATCTGTCATTACCAGTGGTGCGGGATAACCTTTTTTCCATGTGGCATCAATTCCCATCTTGCCCTTGAATAAAGGGCTTATGCCTACCAGTTTTTCCTCGGTAAACATAATATCACGTTCCGCGTCAAATCTTGTGAAGATGCCCCAGATTGCTTGTTCCTGATTACGAATATCAACGTCAGGGCTTACAGCTGCAATAATCTTTGGCCCGACAAGTCCTTTGGATCTTGTTAATTTGCTGACAACGTCTCTACCGTTCTCCTTAACAGTAACTACCAACAGTGTCTCTCCCAGAAGATCAAAATCCAGCACCCGATTATCTATTGTCTTTGCCAATTGACCTATTTCGGATTTTGTTGGAATTTTCTTTCTGTCTTTGTTTCCCGATTTTGTTGCATCCATTATTATCTTGCTTCCCTGGTTCATTTTGTAGCTGGTGAAATCGAGGGTGTCCAACGGGACTTTCGGGATCATGATAAAATCGTATGTGGGATCAAAGTTTTCCCGGATTGCCTTCAGGACTGCATTGAAGTCGCGAGGATTGACATCTTCTGAAACAGTTACAACACATTTTGTTAATGAGAGTTGTCCTTCACCCATAATGGAAATGGCGGTTTTCATCGCCTCTTTCTGGTAACGTTCTTCAACTGAGACTACCAGCAGGTTATGAAAGCCTGCTTCGTAATATGCCCAGAGATCTCTTATTTCCGGATGGATCAGTCGAATTAGCGGGCCGAGAACCTGTTGCGTTGCGTTCCCAAGATATTTGTCTTCCATAGGGGGACGGCCCACAACTGTTGCGGGATAGATTGCATTTTTTCTGTGTGTGACTTTACTTATGTGAAAAACAGGAAATTTAGAAGCGTGAGAGTAGTGCCCGAAATGATCACCAAACGGACCTTCCATGCGCAACTCCGTAGGGTGAACAGTGCCCTCAAGGACAAATTCCGCATCTGCAGGCACCTTGATAGGTATGCTCCTGCCTTTTGTCATCCTTGTTCTCCTACCTCGTAGGAATCCGCTGAACATGACTTCGTCTATACCTTCCGGTAATGCTGCGACTGTGGCCAGCAGCAGAGCAGGATCGGTTCCCAATGCTACCGCAATCTTAAATTCCTTGCCCACTTTCTTCGCCTGATAGAAATGGAACCCACCGCCTTTCTGTATCTGCCAGTGCATACCTGTTGTCTGGTTGTCGAAGACCTGCATACGATACATTCCCAAGTTTCGTTTCCCGTCATGCGGGTCGTAAGTAAAAACCTGTGGCAGGGTGATGAAAGGTCCACCGTCATCAGGCCAGCTGGTTATAACCGGGAGATCATCCAGGTTGGGTTGACTGACTACTTCCTGAGAGGTTGGGCTGCATGTCATCCTGGGAAGGGCGCTGATAATTCTTTTGGTTGTTCCCGGGTGTTTGAAAAACACCTTCGGATTTGGCGGCATAGCATCTTCCATAAACGTAATCAACTCCACACCAAGCTGGTCAGGGTGTTTGCCAAGTGCCAGTTCAATACGTTTGTCACTGGCAAGGACGTTCATAGCCAGTGGGAACTTGGCACCTTTTACGTTCTCAAAAAGCAGAGCAGGCATTCCCTGTTGCAAGGCCCTGATGGAAATTTCAGTTACTTCCAACCTGGCATCCACTTCGGTTTTGATTCGTACGAGTTCGCCGTTTGCGTCGAGATATTTGATAAAGTCCTGTAGTGAATATATTTTCATAGTTTATTAGCGAAGGGTTGCAAATACTCAAGCCAATATACTATAAAATCAGGCTAAATAAAACCAGTGTAAAAACTAAGTGGGTTTAACTGAGTTTGATTTGTTTGACAAGCGTGTGGAACAGGGGGGTACCGATTTACGAATAGCGATTTGAGATTTACGACTACAAAAGAAAAGCATCTAAGGAAGGCATGAATCTCAGGAGAAAAACTTAGAACAACGCCTTTCCTCAATTCCTGAGTTTCCTGCTTTCCTCGGCGGAAGCCTTTTTCCTTTGCGTTCTTTGCGTCTTCTTGTCCTCGGCGCCTTTTGTCCGGGGAGCGGTGAACTATTTTTTAGTTGTTTTCTTTTTAACTGTCAGCTTTTTTGTCGTGGTTTTTTTTGCTGCCGGTTTCTTTGTTGCCACAGCCTTCTTGCTGGTTTTAGTTAGCATTTCATTAATCTCATTACCAGATTCTAAAAAGCGCTGTTTCAAGGTATCCAGTTCAGTACGAAGACTGGTGTAATCTGATTTGAGTTGCTTTAGTACCTGAAGATCTTCCCTCATCTCCTCAAACTGTTTGGCAATCGTTTCGTTAAGCTTATCAACCACAACATGCTGAAAGTATGTTTCTAACACTGCGCTCATTTTACCACCTCCATTTTATATAACAAAATATAAGCTCTGATTCTCTGAAATGTTACTCTCTATATAGTATTTTCAGGTAATTTTCAAGGATTTTTCTATAAAATTCGTAGCTCTGTTTATGTCATCAGTAGAAAAACACCTGTTTTCCGTTTTTACATTTACAAGTAATAACTCGTTCTCTGGATCCGTTTTGTCTGAATTTGTATCTTGCGGATCTGTTATTCTGATCCTGGGATAACCGTCTTCTCTATATCCTTCAACCAGCACAACATCTACATCATTAAAGTGTGCTTCGATAATTTCATGTAGCGTAAGTGGATTTGCAATCTTCTTCATGACTACAAACTCGCTTTGTGTTGAAATAGCGACAGAATCTGCCCCTGAGTTAGAATACTTGTATGTATCCTTACCTTCGTGATCAATATCAAATTTTCTGATGTTGTACTTGAGGGTTCCTACTCTGTGTCCATGTTCTTTTAATTTTGGAATGAGATCTTTGAGCAGGGTTGTCTTGCCTGCATTCTGCTTTCCTGCGATTGATATGATTGTTACGTCTTTAGAACTCATCTGGCATCTTACTTATTTCTTCAGCAGTGAAAACCGGTCCTTCCTTACAAACATAAGTGCAACCAATGTTACATCTACCGCATTTTCCCAGACCACATTTCATCCTGTTCTCAAGAGTGGTGTAAACTTTATCTTGCTTGAAACCGAGTTTCTCAAGTACAGGTAACGTAAACTTAATCATAATAGGAGGACCGCATACGATGGCTATTGTATCATTGCTGTCCGGTGCTGCTTCTTCCACAACTGTTGGAACAAAGCCAACCTTGCCTGTCCACTCAGGTGTTTCTCCACCTGGGTCAACAGTTATCACCAGATTAATATCGTCCCTTGCTTCCCACTCCTTAAGTTCGTTTTTGTATACCAGATCATCAACTGTTTTTGCTCCATATATAATGGTAACATTTTTATATTTGTCACGAAGATCGAGGCAGTTCCAGATAACAGATCTCAACGGAGGCAATGCAATACCACCGGCAATGAACACAAGGTTTTTGCCTTCCCATTTGTCTATAGGAAACACATTCCCGTATGGCCCTCTGAATCCGATGGTATCTCCAACGTTCAGCTCTCTTAATGCTTTGGTAACCCTTCCAGCCTCTCTGAAGGTGCACTCAATGTAGTCTTCCCTTGTTGGTGATGAGGCAATACAGAAAGTACTTTCACCCGCGCCAAACACTGAATAGAGTCCAAACTGTCCGGTCTGGAATTTGAAATTTTTACCTTCTTCTTCGTCTGAGAAGTTGAGCCGAAATGTCCTTACGCCGGGCGCTTCGTCTGTCATATCGCTGATAGTCATTAGATATGGTCTGTATATGTTGTCCATCTTTTTTCCTTATTTCCCGGCTTCGGTATCAATTAGTTCGAGCATTTCAGATATATTCATGTCTGCAGGGCAAACCCGTGAACATCTTCCACATCCAACACAGAGAGTACTGTCAAACTTTTCTATATAGTATTTAAACTTATGCATAATTCTCTGTCTCCATCTCATCCCTTGTGTAGATCTAGGGTTGTGACCGGATGTGTGCATGGTAAACATTGTAAACTGGCATCCATCCCAGTTTTTAACCCTGTCACCCTTGGTCATCGTACATTCATCGACAATATCGAAGCAGTGACACGTGGGGCAGACAAATGTACATGCTCCACAGCCAATACACTTGTTTGAAAAGTCATCCCATACATCGTGTTCGAAATTTTCATCAAGCCACGGCTTTATTTTTTTAAGATCAAATTTCTCTTCGACTGTTGCAACCTGTCGGTCAGGCGTACCTGAAGGTGGGCCTGAAAAAACAGATTCCAACTCCTTTACAAGGTTTTCGCCTTTTTCTGTTACGGTTTCAACCAGGTATTCATCATTGGAGATTTTTGTAAGCAGTACATCGCTGCCTTGCTTTGCATCCGGGGCAAGACCTACAGAAGTGCAGAAACAGTAACTATCGGATTTATCACACGAAATCGTTACTATAGTAATAGCTTCCCTTCTTTCAACCCAGAATTTGTCGCTGCAGTCCCAGTTAAAAACCTTATCCATAACAGGCAGGCTGAATGCATCACAGGGCCTAGATCCGAAGATTACAGACTTGACCGCAAAGCCTTTAGGCTCTTCCATCTCAACTTTGTTTTTGTCAATTGTATAAGAGAGAATCTTTTCCGTCTTTGGGAAGAAGAACTCTTTTATGGAGTTATTGGTAACAACATGGTCAAGGGAGATTTCACTTGCATCCTGAATCTCTTCCAGCGTGACAAGTCTATTATCCTTTTTAGGAGCAACAGTCTTGTAACCCTGTTTCTTTAAACCTGCTATTAAAGTATCAAACTTGTTTTTATTTAAGAGCTTTTCCACAATTTATATTGAAAACGTATGATTAAATTTTTGGGTAATTGTTTATTTGAAGAATTCCTGATTGTCCTCTTCCTTGTAGGTAGACATTGCGAGTTCATCATCTACACTGTAACCCGGTCTGTAATCGAAATTCTTTTCCGCTTCCTTAGCGAGCTTCTTATTAAGAAGATTGAGTGGGATGTCTACTGGACATACTCTCTGGCACTCCTCACAATTAATACACCTGCCTGCCAGATGATATGCTCTGGTAACGTTCCATGATAGGTTGCCCCTCGCATGCGCGCTAGAGTCTATCCACTGAGGCTGGTTTTTCTCGACAATACATCTGTCACAAAAGCAGAGGGGGCACATATTGCTGCATGCATAGCACTTGATGCATTTTGAAAACTGCTTCTGCCAGAATTCCCATTTTTCCTTTTCATCCAACTTTTCAAGATCATCCAGCTCAGCGTATCTCTCTTCGAACGGGACTTCCTTGTTATCTATCTTCTCGCCTACCAGATCATCGTATATCAATGGAGTGTGAACATCACACGCCTTGCATTTTGTAGCAAGAGGGTCTCCCACACCGTCACATGTGACACCTAGTATATACACGTCTTCACGTTTTAACTGGCACTCTTTTAAGAGGACTATAATCGTTCTTGCGTCACATCCTTTAACGATTATAGCCGGTTTTCCGAGTTTACGAGTTTCCTGTCTCTTGAGGTAGGTTGTAAGGTTGTAAACGCAGTACTTATTCCATGTTAATTTATTTACATCTTCTGGTTTAGTGATAAATACCGGTCTTGTCCTCTCCGGTACGCTTCCTTCACCGTACCCGAAGACAACTTTTACCGTGTCATTCTTCAGAAGTTCCTCAGCTTTTTTTCTCAGTTCCTCAATCATTCAACTCATCTCCATATTCTATAGATGCAGGTAGTACACCTGTCATACATTACTAATTTAATCAGCCTGTTTCGCTGGACGCGTCAGTTGCTCCACCGGAAGTTTCAGGTCCTATTGTATTGAGCTTCTGATACGATTCAAAAGGTCCAAGCTCTCTTACCGCATCAACTATACCGTTTATTGTTTCCACCCATTTCCCACCTTCCGCGGCGGATATCCATGAGAACTGAATACGATCCGGATTGATACCACAGAATTCCAACAGAGGTCTGAAGACGTTCCATCTGCGCCTGGCGTGGTAATTACCGGAATTGTAGTGACAATCTCCCGGATGGCATCCTGAAACAAGAATACCGTCTGCTCCACGTTCAAATGCCTTTATCAAAAAGAGGGGATCTATTCCCCCGGTGCATGGGAGTTTTATAATGCGTACATTTGCCTGATACTCTTTTCTTCCTGTACCTGCAAGGTCAGCCCCGGCATAGGTACACCAGTTACAGAGAAAGGCAATTATCTTAGGTTCGAATTGATTTTCAGGTTTAGCTTCAGCTTTAGACATTGTAATTTTTTAATTAAATTCTACGGAGTTAATCTCCGCATAGACTTGTTCGTCGTTAAATCCTGCCAACTCAACGCTCTTGGATCTGCACGTTGCTGCGCACAAACCGCATCCCTGGCAAAGACCTTCATTTACCCTGGCAACGGTCTTTATTACACTGCCGTCTCTGGCCTTGATATCTTCCTCCTCAATCGCACCGTACGGACACACCCTCTGGCAGTAGAAACATCCAATACAGGTTGAATATATCGGTGCAGGGAGCCTGTCTACTTTGGCGATAACAGGTTCACGTTCCAGCTCATCTGCTGATAACAGTGCAAGTACCTTACTTGCCGCGGCGCCAGCTTGAGCGACAGTTTCCGGTATATCTTTAGGACCCTGACATGTTCCTGCAAGGAATATTCCGGCACTGCTACTCTCTACCGGTTTCAGCTT
>Ga0187827_10007717_pt1 | contig 11870 bp, 8 predicted proteins | sample ETNtaG_39_FD_167969 | JGI IMG/M metagenome (GOLD analysis project Ga0187827, IMG submission 167969) | Marine microbial and viral communities from oxygen minimum zone, Eastern Pacific Ocean - ETNP2014_SV_150_PacBio MetaG (Illumina Assembly) | ecosystem: Environmental > Aquatic > Marine > Hypoxic... | reverse complement strand
AAAAAATAATTATGAAAATAGATGTTCTGTTAGGACTACAATGGGGAGATGAAGGAAAAGGAAAAATTGTAGATGTTCTAACTTCTAATTATGATATTATTGCTCGCTTTCAAGGTGGCCCAAATGCAGGACATACACTTGAATTTGATGGAATCAAACACGTCTTACACACCATTCCTTCTGGTATTTTTCATCAAGATGTGATCAATATTATTGGTAATGGAGTGGTGATTGATCCTGTCATTTTTGAAAATGAAATAAAAGCTATTAATAAATTAGATATAGACATGTCCGAACTTTTAATATCTAAGAAAGCACACCTTATTCTGCCTACTCATAAACTATTAGATGCCGCATCAGAACAAACAAAAGGAAAAAATAAAATTGGTTCAACATTAAAAGGTATTGCTCCAACATATATGGATAAGGCTGGAAGAAATGGATTGAGAATTGGAGATATTTCTTCTAATAATTTCAAAGAAAAATATGACAAATTAAAACAAAAACATATTCAAATTCTAAATTTTTACGATTTTGATTACGAGCTTACTTATTTAGAAGAAGAATGGTTTACAAGTTTGAATACCATTAAAATGTTCGATCATATTGAAAGCGAGCATTATTTACACAAAGCGATAAAAAAAGGGAAGAAAATACTAGCAGAAGGAGCACAAGGAACACTTTTAGATATTGATTTTGGCTCCTATCCTTTTGTCACTTCATCGAATACCATCGCAGCAGGTTGTTGTACTGGTCTTGGAATCGCCCCTAACAAAATTGGAGAAGTTTTCGGTATTTTTAAGGCTTATTGCACAAGAGTTGGGAGTGGCCCCTTCCCTACTGAACTTTTTGATGCAGTAGGTGAACATATAGGAAAGGTTGGAAATGAATTTGGTGCCACAACAGGAAGACCTAGAAGATGTGGTTGGATTGATTTACCTGCACTCAAATACGCCATCAACATAAATGGGGTAACTCAACTAATGATGATGAAAGGGGATGTGCTATCAGGTATTGATAAGATTAAAGTGTGTACCCATTACAACTTTAAAGGAGAAACTATTGATTATTTACCTTTTGAAGCAAGTGTTGGGCTTTCACCAATCTTTAAAGAATTAGAAGGATGGCAAGAGGATTTAATGAAATTAGAAGGTTTAGAAGATGCTCCTCAATCTTTTCATGATTACATTCGTTACTTAGAGAAAGAATTAGAGACGCCAATTAGTATAATATCAGTTGGCCCTGACAGAAAACAAACCTTTTTCAGATAATTGAAAAGAAACTTCGTTATACTACTACTTCTTTTGTGCAGTTTTCTTATTACGAATGCACAAAAGCAAATTGAAATTATACATGCAGATGATTTTCTTTTTGACAAACACAAACATCCTGATTACACTAAATTAGTAGGCAATGTTTCCTTTAAGCATAAAGGAGCTACCATGCATTGTGATAGTGCATTTCAATACAAAAATAATAAACTTGATGCTTTCGGAAACATAAGAATAGATCAGGGGGGTACTTTACAACTATTTGGTAAAAAACTCTTTTACAATGGAAATATTAGTAAAGCAATCATAAGGCAAGATGTCAGGTTAGTGGATAAACATATTCATCTTCGTACTGAGCAGATGCATTACAATTTGGAAAAAAATATTGCCTATTACCCTGAAAAAGGAACAATAAGAGACGAAGAAAATCACTTGTTCTCAGATGAGGGAAGTTATCATAGTAAAAATAAACTGTTCTATTTTAAAGGGAATGTAAAGGTGGTAAATAAGAAATATATTATCATTACTGACACTATGCTCTATCATGCAGAGAATAAAGTAAGTTTCTTTTTTGGCCCTACTACAATTACTTCTGAAGCTAATATTATTTATTGCGAAAATGGCTGGTACAATAGCAAAACTAACATCTCACAGTTTCAAAAAAATGCGAACATTAGTACTAGTGATTATTTACTTAAAGGAGATAGTATTTTCTACGATAGGAATAAAGGATATGGAAAAGCTATACGAAATATACACCTTATTGATACAACAAATAATTTGATATTAAATGGAAATTTTGGAGAATATTTTGAAAAAACTGAGAATGCTATGGTCACCCAAAATGCCTTATTAAATTTGATTGCAGAACAAGACACTCTTTTTATACATGCAGACACTTTTAAAAGTATAAGAAAAGATACTAAAAGAGAGATAAATGCCTACCACAATGTAAAAGGTTACAAAACAGACATGCAAGTAAAGTGCGATTCATTAGCATACAATCTGCAAGATTTCACTATTGAACTTTATGAAAAACCTATTATTTGGAGCGATAAGTTTCAAATAACAGCAGATAGCATACAACTTTTGATAAATGATGGGAAAATAAATAAAATGTATTTAAGGCAAAACCCAATGATAATATCTAAAGAAGATTCAGTAAATTATAACCAGATAAAAGGTAAAGTAATGACAGGATATTTTAGTGCAAATAAGTTGAGTAAGATGAATGTATTAGGTAACGGACAAACTATATTCTTGGTACAAAACGATAAAAAAGAAGATCTAGGCATTAACACTTCTGAATGCTCAAATATTACCCTCTTTTTTAAAGAAAGTGAATTAGAAGGTATAACTTTCCATACCAAACCAGATGCCATTATGCACCCTATAGATAAAATAGAAGAAAAAGATAAACTCTTAAAAGGATTCTTATGGAGAGCTTCTGAAAGACCAAAAAGTAAAGCAGATATTCTTATTGAATAATCTTAAAAGAAGTACGCCTATTTATTCTTCTTTCATTCTCTGATTTGTTAGGAACAAGTGGTTTGCTTTCTCCAAAACCTTTGTACGATAATTTACTTTCTAAAATATTATTATTTATTAGAAAGCTATAAACAGCAAAAGCCCTATTCTCTGATAAGATTTGATTCTCTTCTTCTTTTCCTACATTATCAGTATGTCCTTCTATCGATATCTTAATATGTGGATTATTCTTTAAGTAATTTAGGAGTCTATTAAGTTCAATAAAAGAGGCCTCATCCAATTTATAAGAATTATGCGCAAACTGAACATGATTTAAGATAATCTCCTCTCCTACTTTTTGAGTAATGATTCTTAATTCCAGATCAAGAATTTTAGCAGCCTGTCTTTCTTTTGGTAAATCAAACCAAAAAATATCTTCCAATCCATAGCCGCTATTATCAGAAGTATAATAGGCTGTTTTCCCGTCTTTTGCAACAATTAACGAATTTTCTACTTTATATGTATTTATTGGATAACCCATATTCTCAGGACTCCCCCATTCTAACTCAGCATTCTTTCTTCTACTTACAAACAAATCATAATCACCCATACCAATATGCCCATCAGAAGCAAAATAAAGCGTAAGATTATCTGCATGCAAAAAAGGAGACATTTCGTTATATGCCGTATTTATAGTCGGACCAGCATTAAAGGGTTCCTCAAAACCCTTTTCTGTTATTTTAGAAATCCAAATATCTTTTCCGCCAAAGCCTCCTAGACGGCTGCTTACAAAGAATAAAAACTTTCCGTCAGGAGAAAAACACCCTTGAGAATCCCAATTCTTGGTATTTACTTCTTCTAAATTCATAATAGTTTCAGAACCAATTATCTTTAAATACAAATCACAACTACCTATACCGTCTACTCTATTGCATGCTGTAAAAATTAAAAACCTACCATCTGAGGAAACTGAAATCGCACCCTCATTATAAGAAGTGTTTATACTATTCATTGCTTCTGCTTTTAGCCATTCATCTTCCCATCTTGAAAAATAGAAATCCTCTTGTAAAGCACCTTCACCTTTTACTTTTCTAGTAAAAATAAATTGTTTTCCGTCAGATGAGATAAAAGGTAAATACTCCGCCATATCTGAATTTATACTTTCACCCATGTTTTTAGGATTAAACTCAACAGGATTTTCCATAGCTTTTATCGCAAACATACAATCTTGAATATGCTTAATTGCCTTTTTATAAAACACCTCTTCCTTATCAGCAAATGCTACAAATGATTTATAATGAAAAAGTGCATTTTGATACATTGCATTTTCAAAATACAAATCTCCTAATTTTTGCCACCACAACTGATCCTTAGAATTCTTGCTGTCAAATCCTTTATAATAATTCTTTACAGCTAATTCAATATCACCCTCAAGTTCGTAAATATTACCCAATAATTGATAAGGTTTCTCCCATTCTATATTCTTCTGGATACACTTATTTATGCTTTTCTTCGCTTTCTCAATTTCTCCATTATTAAAATAAGAAATAGCTTTATCATATGTTTTATAATCCTTCTTCTGAGCAAAAGCAAAGGAAGGAAAAAACAGTATTATCAGAAATATTTTTTTCACTACGGAAGATTCATATATTTATGTGTTTGAAGAGATATTTTCCAATCAGTTTCTTTCATTACAAAATCTGTTATAATTGGCATCACCACATCTTTTTTACTCCATTCTGGCTGTAAGTACAATTCACATGAATTAGTAACTTCTTTTTGCTGCTGCTTAGCCCATTTTAAATCATGCTTGTTTTGAACAATAATCTTTAACTCATTGGCAATCTCTTGTATTTCATCTAAAGCTCTCTGATTTTTTTTTGGAGAAAGGCAAATCCAATCAAATTTACCACTTAAAGGGTAAGAACCAGATGTTTCCAAATGTACTTTCAATCCTTTCTGTCTTAATGAGTCTGTAAGAAAACTCATATTCCACATAAGCGGCTCACCTCCAGTAATAACTACTGTATCTACTTTATTCTTGCCAATTAATTTAACAATATCCTTTACTGCTGTAAGTGGATGTAAATTAGCATCCCAACTTTCTTTTACATCACACCAATGACAACCCACATCACAGCCACCAATACGCAAGAAATAGGAAGCTTTTCCACTATAAAAACCCTCTCCTTGTATGCTATAGAAAGCCTCCATTAAAGGTAAAGACTTTCCTTCTTTTACAAGCAAATCATCAGAAGAATTCATTAAGATCCCAATTTAGATTTAGCAGAAATTAAGGTGTTCTTCAAAAGCATTGCAATTGTCATTGGACCAACCCCACCAGGAACTGGAGTAATAAAACTACATTTATCTTTGACCTTTTCAAAAGCTACATCTCCTAATAATTTCCATCCACTTTTTGTTTTATCTGATTTTACTCTTGTAATTCCAACATCAATAATACAAACACCATCTTTAATCATGTCAGAAGTAACAAATTCTGGTTTACCCAAGGCCACAATTAAAATATCTGCTGTTTTTGTAATTTCTTTTAAGTTTCTTGTCCTACTATGTGTAAGTGTAACTGTGCAATTTCCAGGATAATTATTACGAGCCATCAAAATACTCATTGGAGAACCGACAATATGACTTCTTCCAATCACAACACAATGCTTACCAGAAGTTTCAACTTCATGTCTTTCTAAAAGCTCAAGAATACCAGCAGGAGTTGCAGGTAAATAAGTAGGTAAGTTAAGTGCCATTCTTCCAATATTTGTAGGATGAAAACCATCTACATCTTTTATCGGATTAATAGCTTCAGTTACCTTCATCTCATCAATATGTTTTGGTAAAGGAAGTTGAACAATCAAACCATCAATATCAGTATTCTCATTAACTCGTTCAATCTCAGCAAGCAATTCTTCCACTGTAACATCACTTTCAAATCGTATCAAAGTAGATTCAAAACCAACTTTATCACAAGCTTTTACTTTTGCACCAATATAAGTTTCACTTGCACCATCATTTCCCACCAATATAGCAGCCAAATGTGGTCTTTTACCTCCATTAGCAAGTAATTGACTTACCTCAACTTCTAGTTCTTCTTTTATATCCTTTGATGTGTTTTTTCCGTCTAAAGTTATCATAGTTATTTTATCTCATTCCAGGCATTCCTCCTTTACCTTTCATCATTTTCATCATTTGTTTAGCACCTCCTCCCTGCATCATTTTCATCATCTTACTCATTTGGCTAAATTGCTTAATTAATTGATTTACATCAACTACTGAAGTTCCGCTACCTTCCGCAATTCTTTTTTTTCTGCTACCATTAAGTAATTTCGGGTTTTTACGCTCTTGTTTGGTCATAGAGTGGATAATAGCTTCAATTCCCTTAAAAGCATCAATATCTACATCCTTCATAGCTTTACCCATCCCAGGTATCATCCCTGCCAGATCCTTTATATTACCCATCTTTTTTACCTGCTGTATTTGACTTAAAAAGTCATCAAAACCAAATTGGTTTTTAGCAATTTTCTTCTGTACTTTTCTTGCTTCCTGTTCATCAAATTGTTGTTGGGCTCTTTCTACCAGAGAGATAACATCTCCCATTCCCAAGATACGGCTTGCCATTCTATCAGGGTGGAACTCATCCAATCCATCCATTTTTTCAGAGGTTCCAATAAACTTAATTGGTTTATCTACAACTGAGCGAATAGTTAATGCCGCCCCACCTCTAGTGTCTCCATCTAGTTTGGTAAGTACTACGCCATCATAGTTTAACTTATCGTTAAATGCTTTAGCAGTATTTACTGCATCTTGTCCTGTCATTGAATCTACAACAAAAAGAATCTCATTGGGATTAATTGCTGATTTTATAGCAGTAATCTCAGTCATCATTTGCTCGTCTACTGCTAAACGACCAGCAGTATCTACAATTACTACATTATGCCCATTGGCTTTTGCATGTTTTATTGCGTTTTTTGCAATCTCAACAGGATTTTTATTTTCCCTATCCTGAAGAATATCAACCCCAACTTGCTCAGCTAAAACCCCAATTTGGTCGATTGCAGCAGGGCGATACACATCACATGCAACTAACAAAGGACGTTTGTTCTTTTTACTTTTAAGATGCAATGCTAATTTACCTGAAAATGTAGTTTTACCACTTCCTTGTAAACCTGCAATTAGAATGACTGTAGGAGAACCTTCTAATGAAATCTCTGATTGCTCACTTCCCATAAGAGAAGCAAGTTCATCTTTCATTATCTTAGTTAAAAGTTGTCCTGGTTCAACAGCCGACAACACCTTTTGTCCTAATGCTTTTTCCTTTACGGTATTTGTAAATGACTTGGCAGTTTTAAAATCCACATCAGCTGAAAGAAGTGCCTTTCGGATTTCTTTCATTGTTTGGGCAACATTTATTTCGGAAATACTTCCTTTCCCCTTAAGGATCTTAAACGCTTTATCTAATTTTTCTGATAAATTCTCAAACATTTATTTTTTTACATCTTATCTGGAACAGATACTCCAAGAAGTCCCATTCCTGTTCTAATAATTTTTCCTACTAATTCAGATAACGCTACTCTAAAAGCTATTATTTCCTTAGTTTCTGCATTCAATATTGTAGTTCCCTGATAATAGCTATTATATTCTTTCACTAACTCATAAATATAATTAACAATAATTGCTGGACTATAAACAAAAGCTGCTTCTTGAATGATAGCTGAAAAATTTATTAATTGCTTAATTATTTCCTTTTCCTTATCTGAAATTTTAACTCCTGCAAAATTACTTATTTTCTTGTCATATTTTCGTAAAATCGATTGAATTCTGGCATAAGTATATTGTATAAAAGGACCTGTATTCCCATTAAAATCAACTGATTCTTCAGGGTTAAAGAGAATTCTTTTTTTAGGATCTACTTTGAGTAAAAAATATTTTAGTGCTCCTAAACCAACAATTTCATATAACTCATCTGCTTCTTTCTCAGTCATTCCCTCTATTTTTCCTAGTTCCTTTGCAATACTTTTTGCTGTATCAACCATTTCCTGCATAAAATCATCGGCATCCACTACAGTTCCTTCTCTTGATTTCATTCTTCCAGAAGGTAAATCTACCATTCCATAAGATAAATGATGACAATTTCTTACCCACTTATATCCCAATTTATCTAATATTAAAAACAAGACTTTAAAATGATAATCTTGCTCATTGGCAACTGTATATACCATATATGAGGAACCAAAATCATCATATCTTTGAATAGCCGTACCTATATCTTGTGTCATATATACTGTTGTTCCATCCGAACGCAGGATGATCTTCTCATCTAGTCCATTGTCAGATAAATCAATCCATACGGAGCCATCATCTTTTTTTAAGAAAACTCCTTTTTCAAGACCAATTTCTACCACCTTCTTCCCTAAAAGATAAGTATCGCTTTCATAATAATTCTTATCAAAATCAACCCCTAATCTTTTATAAGTTGAAGAAAATCCATCATATACCCAACCATTCATTGTCTTCCAAAGCACCATTATTGCTGGTTCTTGTGCCTCCCAACGTCTTAACATATCTTGAGCTTTTATAAAAATTGGGGCCTGTTTTTCCGCTTCCTTCTTATCCATGCCATTAGAAATCAAACCTGCTACTTCTTTTTTATAATGTTTACTAAACTCCATATAGTATTTCCCTACTAAATGATCCCCTTTTATTCCAGAAGATTCAGGTGTTTCATTATTTCCATAATCTTGCCAAGCTACCATTGATTTGCAAATATGAATTCCTCTATCGTTTATGATTTGAACCTTCTTTACATTCTTACCGCTTGCCTTTATTATCTCAGCAACAGAATAGCCCAAAAAATTATTTCTCAAATGCCCCAAGTGAATTGGTTTATTAGTGTTTGGTGATGAATATTCTATTAAGTAAGTTGGTGCATTTTTATCAGGATCAACTACACCATAGTTTGTGGTGTTGTAAGCCTTTACAAACTGATTAAACCAAAAAGATTTAGTAATTGACAAATTCAAAAATCCCTTTACCACATTATAATCAAACACTTCATCTACTTTTCCTTTTAAATAGCTTCCAATTTCATCAGCTGTTTGTTCTGCTCCTTTTTTTGATGCTTTTAGAAGTGGGAAAACCACTAAAGTAATATCTCCTTCAAAGTCTTTTCTTGTTTTCTGAAATTGAATATTCTGATCTGTTACACTGTATAACTCCTGTAGTGCTTTTACTATTTCTATTGATAAAATTTGTGTTATCATTGCTTTATGGGTAAAAATATTTCTACCATCATACATCTAGCACTTCCTCCTCCACAAGCTTCAATTGTATCTAGCGAACTATGTATAATTGGACAATGTTTTTCAATCGTTCTTATTTGATTTTCAGTTAAACTACTATAAGCTGAATTTGACATCACAAGATAGGGTTTATCTCCAATTAGTTGCAACATATTCCCTGCAAATCTATTTTTTTGTTCTTCTGATATTTCAATAATCTCCTTACCTGATTCAGCTAGGTTTTTAATAACATTTTCTTTTTCTATCTCATTATCTATAGAATCCAAACAAATTACTGCAAATTGATCTGCCACACACATCATCACATTAGTGTGATAAATAGCCATTCGTTCTCCATTAACATCTTGGTTTGCAGAAAAACAAACAGGGCTATACCCAAATACCTCACAAAATTGCATAACAGCAACTTCATCAGTTCTTATTGATATAGCTGCATAACATATCTTATTTTTCCTATCAAGTACCATACTCCCTGTCCCTTCAAGATACTTATCATGCTCTTCAAATTCAGTAAGATCTTTTATCCCATCAATATGAAATCTATAATCATCAACTAGAATATCAAAAATATCTTCTCTTTTTTCATCTCTTCTGTTCTCAGCATACATAGGATATAAGCAAACTGTACCATCATTATGAAAGGACACCCAATTATTAGGGAAAATAGAATCTGGGGTTTCAGGCTCTTTTGTGTCTTCAATTACAATAACATTTACTCCTGCATTTTCCAATTTTGAAACAAAATCATTAAACTCTACAAGCGCCTTCTCTTGGATCTGACTGGAAGTTAAATTATTTAACACTTTCTGATAATAATTATTTACAGCAGTTTGCTCATTATACCTGAAACTTACTGGTTTTATCATCATTATATTATTTGTAATCTGTTTCATTTTATTTACTATTCTCTTACAAGTGGCATTGTTGAACATCTCAATAATCCTCCCATTTTCGCTATTTCAGCATAAGAAATTTCTTCTACTATAAATCCTCTTTTTCTTAAATTCTCATTTAATCTTGTAAATCCTTTCTCTGAAATTACAACATCTTCAGAGATAGCAAAAATATTAGAATTCATATTATACATTTCCTCATTACTTATCTCTATAATATTCTCTGAACCAAAATAACTTATTAAGAACTCTACATCTTCAATGTTCTTAAACCCTCCTTTGTACATTATTGCCATATCCTTTCCTATTGGCTGAAAGCAACAATCTAAATGCAATGCATTCTCTTTTGGATTCTCGTCAGATTTATTCAATTCAAATCCTTTTACCTTTTTATCAGGAAACATTTCTATTAAAAAGTCCAGTCCATCTCTATTTGTTCTTGCAACAGTATATTTCTCAAAATCTTTATTCTCAGAATAACCAACAAAAATATACTCATTACAGAGCATTACATCACCACCTTCTGCTCTTGCATTAGCTGGCATTCTTATTTTATTTTCTTTAGCAATTTGACTTAACACCTCATCAATTCCCTTTATCTCTTTTTCCCTATCTTTAATAATATTAGGAATAATCAACATATTATCAACTACAAAAGCTATATCACGAGCAAAAATTTGATTCAAACCATAAAGATTTTGTGGTCTAAACACTTTTACATCATATTTTTTAAAAATATTTATTAATGCTTCAATTTCTTTTACACAAGCTTCATTTGTTGGGTAAGTGCCAGCAATCACATGCCCTTTCGATTTAGGGTCAAAGCACTTGTCTATTGTAGGAACCGCTCCCATATCATAAGCTATACCAGTTATTAGAATCTTCAATTTAGCTGTTTCGTTATGGATATTTAGCTTAATCATCTCGCTTGCAAATTTAATTTTTTAATTCTGATTCTTTACTGAAATTTTGTTTAGGATATTAAAGGATAATTATTAACAATTTATTGCTGAAATATTAGTTGTAATCCCAAAGCATTACATTTTAGTATTTGTATTTTTGAATTTCTATGAGTGTACGATTGAAAAAATCAAAAAAGAAAAATAAGTTTCGTTTTTTTTCTATTAAAGCTCCATTTAAAAATGAGAAAAATCATAAGAAGATAGGTTTCATCTTCCTACTAATCTCCACTTACTTGCTAATTGCATGCATTTCATTTTTTACTAATTGGAAGAATGATTTTGATATAGTAAGTAAAAGTTTGACTGAGGCATTAAGTAATACAGAAATTATAGTGGAAAATAGTTTAGGAAAATTAGGTGCCTTTATCTCACATTGGTTAATATTTCAAGGATTTGGGGTTTCCTCATTTATAATAGTAATATTGCTTTTCTTGATAGGATTGAGACTGCTCAAAATAAATACACTTCCTATTAGAAAATCTATACTACATGGACTTACAGCAATGGTTTGGCTTTCTTTGTTTTTTGGTCATTTCTTTGAAAATAATTTAATTTTAGGAGGAGGTGTTGGCTTTCAGTGTAATATTTTACTTAATACAATGTTAGGAGCAATAGGTGTAAAATTATTACTTTTTATTGCGCTTATTGTTATCTGGTTTCCAAGTATAAAAGTAAATCTAACATTTTTGAAAAATTTCATTTTAAAACTAAAACCCGCTACTTTAGAAGAAAAGAAAGAAGAAGTTGTAGAAACTACAGAAAATAAGGAAGAAGATTTAATTAATACACCTCCTGAAATAAAAATTATAGAAGCAAAAACTCCTGATAAAACTACTGAAAAGAAGAAAGAGGATTTGGATATTGAAGTAAACCATAGTGTTAAAGAAGAAATGCTTTCTGAAAAAGAAATCAAAAAGAAATTAGAAGATCTTGGAGATTATGACCCCACTCTGGAACTTTCTGAAT
>Ga0187827_10007715_pt1 | contig 11871 bp, 10 predicted proteins | sample ETNtaG_39_FD_167969 | JGI IMG/M metagenome (GOLD analysis project Ga0187827, IMG submission 167969) | Marine microbial and viral communities from oxygen minimum zone, Eastern Pacific Ocean - ETNP2014_SV_150_PacBio MetaG (Illumina Assembly) | ecosystem: Environmental > Aquatic > Marine > Hypoxic... | reverse complement strand
AGAATAAAACCAGACATACTGTTTTTTAAACCAGATCATTCTTTCTTGCAAGGCCAGTTCAATCGGGTTTTAATGGCAGTTGGATACCCGCGCGAAGTGCAGGAAGGTTTTATGGATCGATTGATAAGGAGCAAGGATGAATTTGATCTTTCTATTCATATCTTCCCTTCATCAATTGAAGTGATGCTAATTAATTTGAATCGTTTGCTAAAGAAACTGAATGCAGATAAGTATGCATCTGAAAAACGCGGAGTTATGACTCCTTCACTTGATCTTTTAATTAGTGATACGCGAAAAGTTCTTGAAGAAATTCAATCTGGAAAAGAAAAACTTTTCAAAACAAGTTTTTATGTGAATGTAACTGCATTTGAAAAAAAGGAACTTGATGCTTCAACAAGAAAAGCTGAAGCAATTCTAAATTCTCTTAGTATAGTTCCGAAAAAAGCAACTTTCAAAATGCGCGAAGGATTGCAAAGTATTCTTCCAATTGCGCGCGATAAATTGAAACAACAAAGGACTTTAACAACATCAGCGCTGAGTGCCTGTTTCCCCTTCACTTCGTCGTTTCTTGAATCTGATAATACTGGAGTGATGATTGCAACTAACAAAACAACAGGGATTCCAATAATTCGAGATGTATTCAAACAAACAAATCCTAATTCACTTATTTTAGGAACTTCTGGCTCTGGAAAAAGTTTTTGTTGCAAATTAATTTTCTTGCGATCTTTCCTTGCAGGCACAAAAGTTTTTGTTGTAGATCCTCAAGCCGAATATCTTGATCTAACACGCGTATTGAATGGACAAGTTATTGAAATTTCAAAAGAATCAGATTCAATAATAAATCCTCTTGATTTAATGGGACAAACTCAAGATGATAAGCGTCTTTCTCTTTTGTCAGCGTATCGCATAATGTTTCCAAATATCGACAACCAGAGCTTAGCAATACTTGACAAAGCAACATCTCTTGCATATCAAAACACAAAAACTCCTATTCTCAAAGATTTGTTACGATTTATTAAAAAAGAAAAATCTGAGCGCGCTCGAGATTTGGAATTACAATTAGAGCAATATGTTTCTGGTGCATTTTCTTTTCTTAATCAAAAAACAAATTTGAATTTTGATAATGAATTCATTTGTTTTGATATTCAGAAAATGCCAACTGCTGTAAAACCTTTAATGTCGTATTTGATTTTAGAATATCTCTATAACACAATGCAAAAAGATCGTTCGAGAAAAATGCTTGTAATTGATGAAGCGTGGTCTCTTCTAAGTCATGCAAATTCTTCTGATTATCTTTTCAAAATTGTAAAGACTTGCAGGAAATTCAATCTCTCGCTTTTTCTAATAACACAAGAAGCAAATGATGTTCTTAATAATGATGCAGGAAAATCAATTCTTGCAAATACAAGCTGTAAATATTTGCTAAAGCAAGATGCAAGTGTTATTGATCAGCTTGTGAAATTGCTTGGCTTAACCAACAAGGAGCGTAACATTCTTTTGCAAAGTTCTGTTGGGGAAGGGATATTGATAATTGATAGTGAACGTTTTCCTGTTAAAATTCTTGCATCTCCAGCAGAAGCTGGGTTAATTACAACTAATGCTGATGAACTTCACAAGCGTGAGAAGGAGAAAAAATGTACGACAGAATAGATTTAAGCTCTGCAAAAGCTGTAGCAAGAAATTTCTCAATGGAATTTCCTACAATAAAAGAAATGCGGTTTAGATTAATGCAAAAAGTAAGTAATGTTTTGCAAAAAGAACAAGGGTTTTTCTTTTTTGATCAAATCTACGATATTTTTGAAATAGTTTATTGCAATCTTCCAAAGAATATAGTATCTGAACTTGAAGAATGGGTTGAAAAAGATGAGAATATAAAATTCATTGAAAAACAAGATGGTTTTTACAAATATGCAGTTATTCCAACAATCTAAACTTATTCTTTTTTCTTTTCTTCAGGTTTAGGTTCTTCTGGCTTTGCTTCTTCAGTAGGTTTTTCTTCTGGTTTCTTTTCTTCTGCTTTTGGTTCTTCTGGTGGTTTTTTTTCTTGTTTAGGAGCTTCTTGTTTTTCTGGTTCTCCTGTTTTTTCTGTGTAACCACATCCGCCACATGAAATCCTATCTTTGTGAACTGCTAGGAAAACTGCAGGTCCACATTTTGGGCATGTTCTATTTTTTCGCTCAACTGCCTCGCCTTTAATATTATAATAATTAAATTTGCCTTTGTAATTTCTTTTCTTTCCTGTTTGTTTTTTTGGTGCTTCAGCCATTTAAATCACTCCTTTTTTTCCTCAGCAGGTTTTTCTTCTTCTGGTGCTTCTTCTTTTTTCTCTTCTGCAGGTTTTTCTTCTTTCTTTTCTTCAGCTGGAGTTTCTGCAGGTTCGCTAAGGTCTACTTTCATTTCTCCACTTGCATCAGGAACATTTGAATCTGTTGTTTTTTCTTTCTTTTCTTTTGGTTGTGGTTCTGTTGCTTTAAGAGCTTCTTCACTTTCATAGATTTTCACATAAGCTTCAGACTCTTTCATTCCATAAGAAGTTTTTATGCTGTCAAGAACAACAAGTTCTTTATTTGAAATATTATATTTTGTACAAACTTTATCCAAAAGTTCGTTCTTTTTTGGTGTTGCAGCTTCTGCAACTACCTTTATTACAAGCTCCTTTCTTTTTAGAAGCGGGTTTTCTTTTGAACTAATTTCTTCAATTTCCATTTTAATCACTACTGAACAATAAGCGCGTATTCTCCTTTTTCTTTTATTTCAAGTTTTTCTGCAACTTGAGATTTTTCTGGATTGATTATAACTACAAGCCCTCGCCATCTTGTTGAAAGATCTGTATTCTGACAAATAGGACAAACATTGTCTTCTGTTATTTTTCTGCAACTTTTACATGCTTTTTTTGTCATTTTATATCACTTCTTTTTCCCTTTTTTCTTGTCGTCTTTCTTTTTGTTATCAGATTTTTCTGTTTTCTTTTCTTTTTCATCCATCCAGCCGTATTTTCCAAGTCCTGGCTGTCTCATTGTTAAACCAATCTTGTTTTCTTTGCTTTTCTTTAAGCTGATTGTAACAACGCGAGCTCGTACAAGATCTCCTTGTGAAATGGTTTTCTTTGATTCTTTTCCAACGAATCGTGAACCTTTTTCATCATAGTTTAGGTAATCGTCTGTTATCTGAGATACGTGTACTAGACCGTCAAGAGGTCCGAGTCTTATGAATATTCCGAATTCAACAACTTCAATTACTTCACCATCAACAACTTCTTGAAGTTCTGGTTTGTATGTGAGTACTTTGAAAGTAGCATTGTAAAACGCAGCGCCGTCGCCAGGTATTACTTTTCCAATACCATCGGTTGTAACACCTAGAATTGACACTATAGCTCCTAAATCTCTGTCTAGTTTGCTCTCATACTTTTCAGCGAGTATCTGTTGTAGTGTTTCTTCAAGTTTGCCGCCGAATTTATCTGGAATGACACGAACTGTGTCTTCAATTTCAACTATTTGATACATGATTATTAACCCCCAATTTAAGTGAATATAATAGCTAAGATAAGCACCAAATTGTTCCTCTAGCTGGTTATAAACGTTTCGTTTATAGGAACAATGGGATGAAAACCAATGCTATGATACTCATTAACTTGATTAAGATGTTTAATGCTGGTCCTGCTGTGTCCTTGAATGGGTCTCCAACAGTGTCTCCAACAACTGCATTTTTGTGCACTTCTGAACCTTTTCCACCAAGTTTTCCTGATTCAATGTATTTCTTTGCGTTGTCCCATGCTCCGCCTGAGTTTGACATCAATAAAGCAAGTAAAAATCCTGAAGCAGTTGCACCTGCAAGAAGTCCGCCGAGTGCTTCTACACCAAGAACAACACCAACTGCAATAGGTGAAACAATTGCAATCAAACTTGGTAGGATCATTTCTCTCAAAGCTGCTCGTGTACTGATATCAATACACTTTACATAATCAGCTTCTGCTTTGCCTTTCATCAAACCTTTAATTGTTTTGAATTGTCTTCGAACTTCCTCAACAATTGCCATAGCTGCATTTCCAACTGCTCGCATTGCGAAAGCTGAGAACAAGTATGGTAATAATGCTCCTAGGAATAACCCAACAACAACTTTTGGTGTCATGAGGTTTATCACAGTAAGTCCAACAGTTTGTCCGTATGTGACAAATAATGCAAGAGCAGTCAAAGCAGCGGAACCAATTGCGAAACCTTTTCCAATAGCTGCAGTTGTGTTTCCAACAGCATCAAGAGCTTCTGTTCGCTTTCTTACATGTCCACCGACTTTTGCCATTTCTGCAATTCCTGCTGCATTATCTGCGACAGGTCCGTAAGTGTCAGCTGCTAGTGTGATTCCAAGTGTTGAAAGCATACCAACTGCTGCCATTGCAATTCCGTAAACTCCACTGAATTTGAATGAAACTAAAATTGCAGATACAACGAAAAGAACTGGCAATACTGTGCTGAACATTCCAACTGAAAGTCCTGTTATAATGTTAGTTGCTGATCCCATTTTTGATGCAAGCGCAATGCTTCGTACTGGCTTTCTTGTGTCAGATGTGTAATACTCTGTTGCTAATCCAATTCCAATTCCTGAAACTAATCCTGCAACAAGTGAAACGAATAAGTGATATGTTCCTGTCAAAAACCAAATTGCAATAAATGAAAGTACTGCTGTTAGTCCCGCGCTGATGTATATTCCATTATTCATAATGCTGTGTGGTTTTCCTTTCTTCATTGAAAGCACAAAATAACTTCCAAGAACTGAACAAATAATTCCTATTCCTGCTATAAGCATTGGAAGAAGAACTGCGGTTCCAGCTGTTAAATTAAGTGCACCGAAAGTTACTCCAACAATACCAAGTGCCATTGCCGCGATAATTGAATCAACATAAGATTCAAACAAGTCTGCACCCATTCCAGCAACATCTCCAACGTTGTCCCCAACATTGTCTGCAATTACTGCAGGGTTTCGTGGATCATCTTCTGGAATTCCTGCTTCTACTTTACCAACTAAGTCTGCTCCAACATCAGCGGACTTTGTGAAAATTCCACCACCAACACGGGCGAACAATGCTACAGAACTTGCTCCGAAACCGAAACTGAATAACATTGAAACATCGCCGAATATTGCGTAAAGAATACTAACTCCAAGCAAACCAAGACCAACAACCATTAGTCCCATAACAGAACCACTTGAGAAAGCTACGCGAAGTGCTTTCTGCAAATTTGATCGTGCAGCTTGAGTTGTTCTTACATTTGCAGTTGTTGCAATCATCATGCCGGCATAGCCTGCAAATGCTGAACATCCTGCTCCAAGAACAAATGATAGTGCGGATAGTCTTGATATTAAGAAAAATAAAACTCCGCCCATAATAATTACAAAAACAGATAATGTTAGGTACTGCCGCTTTAGATAGGCAGAAGCTCCTTTCTTTATCTTCATAGAAATGTCACGCATCATTGGCGTGCCATCATTCCGACTCTTTATTTCGCGGACAAGCATGACCGCAAATACAAGAGCGATAATCGCGCTAGTAGGTGCTATCCAATATAATAAACTCATTTGTTTTCTCCCAATTAAGTGAAATTTCTTATTTAACGAAGTATTTAAAACTTTACTTCTTTGTCCGAGATCGTTTTGGGTACTTTAATGCCCCTAAAAATAGAACTTGCACATTATTTTTCTCTGCTTTTTTTATTAATTCTTTATCTGATGTGCAAAGTCGTGCCCCGAGTTTCTTAGAAAAATCAATTAGTGAGTCATCAACAGTCTTTTTTGATTTCTCTGCTTCCTCAATTTTTATTTCATATGCGAATCCAGTTATGCTCTCGTTATCCATTCCAGTTCTAACTGCTTTACTTATCTCACTATCTGATATCATTTTATCAACAAGTGAGATTGCAAGTTTTGCAGCATCTTTTATTTTCCTAGCTTTCTTCGGATTGTTTTTGATTCCTTCTAATTCATTCATAACATAGCGTGGAATTACTGCTTCGTAATTTCCTAAGAGTTTCAAGAGCTCCATAAAAATATCGCGAGACGGAGTTCTGCCTGGTATTAATAATACAGATGTGTCAAGTATTACTTTGTTTTTTTCCATTTAAGCTGGGCAGGATGATGTTACTAGCCGTGAATTGTAGCACCGCTTGTCTTTGCAGAAGTCGCGCGTGCATTCGTTTGTGTCTGCACATTCCTCATCTTCTGTGCATTCATTGTATTCGTAATCTGGGAACCAGGTTTTGTAATTGTTGAAATTGTATTTCTTTCGAGTGAAGCGTTTTGTTCCTGCTTCCATTTCTTTATCTTCATCATTATATCCTGTGACATTAACTTTTTCTGTTGCTGGATATACTACTAGTAAAACTCCTGAAAGGTATACTGCTTCTGATCCTGGGTCAGCAAGGCCGGTTGAAAATGATAATGCTATTGTATCTGAAGTTGTTGTTACATCTTGAAGCCGTTCAATAAGATCTGGGAATTGCGCTTGCGGATTCTCTTCCATGTAACTCTTCACATCTTGCACATCCCCTGCTTGTGCGATAGCTGCTGGTGTGGTTGTAGTTGTTGAGCTTGGTGAAGATGCGGAGCTTGGACTACTACTGCTACTTGAAGCTGCTATAGCTGCGAGTTCATCTGCAGTTGGTGAATGGGTTTTCACGCACTCGTTTGTAAGTGCAACTGCTGCAGTTTCACTAAATCCAGATGCAAGATGTTCTTTGTATTCTTTGTAATATTGAACACAATCAACAGTGTCAGTGTCTGTTTCAGTTTCTTCTTCTGCTTCTTCTGTTTCAACATCTTCAATTTCGCCTGTTTCTGCATTCTCTCCCTCAGGACCGACTTTGACTGTGCAACCTGCTGCAGCTACTACAAGCAGTATTAATAATATCATAATGATTTTTGAATTCATAGAGTTTCATAATTAGTGAAGTTATTTAAGCATTAGGATAAGGGTCGATAGAAATTATAGTGCGCCTCTATCAACAGTTTTGGGTGGTAACCGTCTTGATGGTAACTATAGTGTCCGTCGAGATGGTGTGTGGGAGACCGTCAGGACTCCTAAATCTCCACGAACATTTTTTTATTAACAGAGACGCGCATTTTAGGTGTGTGAAAAATTTAACCGTCTCTTCACATACCTAAGTAGGATGTATATTCTGTATGATATATATACCTTTCTGTTTTTTAGAAAAATAATCTAAAAAGAAATTTAATTTAGAACTTTTTCCTATAAATAAAAAAAATCCGAAAAATATATATATTTTGTAGAATATGTTGAATTATAATCCTTTCAGAGAAGTTATAAACTTCCCCGAACTAATTACATATTATGCCAACCGAAGAACCCACTGTTGAAGATGTTGTAAAGCTCATAAAAGTAAGCAAACCGAATGGGAGAAATCAAAAACATTTCCCACGGTTAATAATGGATGACTTAGTTAAACGGCAGATAACCGCGTATCACAGTTCCCCAGATAAGGTTGTGAAAGTGCGTGCAAATGATTTAGATCTTCCTGGCCAGCGAGGAATAATCAAAGCCAGAATGTCTCAACACTGTCTCCAGCTTCTTGTCGAAATGAATATTTTTGAGAAATATGAAGGGAGCGAAGAGCAACAAAAGCATATTGGTACTCATGGAAAAGCTGAAGTAAGGCGCATAGATAGTTCCGAGTTTTATTTGTTTACGCAGACTGTGCGTTCTGCGTGTCGCAAAGCATTTGATAAAGGTGAACCTCGTTATAAAAAGTTTGTTCTGGGACAAGCGCTAGCTAGCAATTACATTGTTATTGCTTCTGATCCCGATAAGTCTAAGCAGTTTCTCAAGCGCTCTGAAAATAATCTTGTTGCAAAGTTTGATGAGAAGAAGCTCAAAAAGCTGTTTGATTCTGACAAAGCAAACGGAAAGAAAGGATCTAAAAAAGGGGATACTTTGGAAAAAGTTGAAGCAGATTTGAAAAAGCAGAAATGGGCCAAGCAAAAGACTCCGTGCCGTAAGCAGGTAGCGCGATACCTTCTGCGTCTGGAAGATCTTGGTCTTGATATTTCAAACCCCGCACAATTTCTTTTCGGGCCATTCGCAAACCTATATTCTCCTGTGCGGTATCACAAAATGCACTGGGTGCACATTCTCGTGCAGGTAAAAGCATTGAAAAAGCTTAGGGATAAGAAGAAATAATTCTAATTACTTCTTATTTATTTTCCAAGTGCTTGCTGAGAAACCAGATGATATTTTCTTAAAACATTCTTCGCACACAGTCTTTGTGCTGTCATCAGGAATTTCTTTGTTGCATTGTGTGCAATATTTAGTCATAATTAGAATTATTGGATAACGCCGTATCCAATTAATCGCCATCGAGTTCCGAATCGTCTTGCAATAGTAACTCTGTCGCCTACGCGCGCGCAGACTGGCAATTTCAATTTGAAAGTATAAGACTGCTTCTTACCAACTGAAACAACTCCAACAGTTGTTGCAGTTCCAGTATTCAGCATCAGAGGCTCCTGATTAATCAGTGGTTTAATCTCAAGCTCGTCCTTTGAACCAACAACGCGCTCCAATAAGTGAATCTCCATTGCAATGTCTTTTTTAATTGGAGGCATTTTACCAGGGATTCCCAAAACTTTTCCTGATAATCCATCAGCTTTTGTCAGAGCAGGATCAAGTCCTGTTTCCAAACCAAAAGTTCCACCTCTACCAACTTTCTTAATTTTGGAACCACCGCAAGTTATGCCTCGGATTTTTGTTTTAATTGTTCCGCCATCAGACATTGGACCAATTTCAACAAGCTCGCCTTCTTTTAATTCACCAGATACGAGTGCGCCGCCAAGCACACCTCCTTTAATTACTGTTGGGTCTGAACCTGGCTTGTTAATATCAAATGACCGAGCAAGATACATTATTGGTTCCTCGCCTGGTTTCACTCCCGGAGAAGGAATCTTCTCCTCAATTGTTTTAATTAAAACATCAATGTTTGTTCCATGCTGTGCAGATACTGGAATAATCGGAGCTTTCTCAGCAACAGTTCCTTTTACAAATTCTTTAATTTGATTATAATTCTCAAGAGCTTTCTCAGGTTTAATAAGATCAATTTTGTTTTGAACAATAATAATATTTTTTACACCAACAATATCAAGAGCCATCAAGTGCTCTTTGGTTTGCGGTTGAGGACATTCCTCATTTGCAGCAATTACAAGAATTGCGCCATCCATAATTGCAGCGCCTGTAAGCATTGTTGCCATCAGAGTTTCGTGCCCAGGTGCATCAACAAAACTTACAACGCGTGCGAGTTCTGTTTTGGCTTTGCATTTAGGACATTCTTTTTTAACTGAATAGCAGTCCGGCTCTTTGCATTTAGGACATTTGTAAAATTTGCAATCAGCATAACCAAGTCGAATTGTAATACCACGTTTTAATTCTTCAGAATGACGATCTGTCCAAACACCAGATAAGCGTTCAGTCAGTGAAGTTTTCCCATGGTCAATATGGCCAACTAAGCCGATATTTACTTCTGGGAGTTGACATTTATCTTCAGTCATAAATTTACTCTTTCTTCTCCTCTACAGGTTTCTCTTCTTCTTTAGGTTCTTCTGCAGGGGCGTCTTCTTTTTTCTCTTCTTCCTTTGCTGGTTCTTCAGCAGGTTTTTCTTCTTTCTTTTCTTCTGCTTTTGGCTCTTCAGGTTTTGCTTCTTCTGCTGGTTTCTCTTCTATAGGAGCAGCTTCTTCTTTTGCAGGTTCAGCTGGTGCTTCACCTTCAGCAGGTGCTGCATCTCCTTCTTTCTTTTCTTCACCCTCAGCTGCTGCTGGAGCAATTAATTTGTCAATCGGTTGTGAACCTTCTTTAACAACTTTAAGATTAATTTGAACAATATCAGCGCCGATCTTGTTTCCGAACACACGTTTCTTTCTTCGCTCACCATTACGGTCTGTGTGGAAACCAGTTCCTTCTGAAAGTAATATACGTCTAGTAGTACTGCCTTGAACATCTTTTCTCATTGGAGTTCCAGTTTTATCAGAACCTCCAGTAACTTCTAGTTCATAGCCTGCTAGGCCCAAGGATTCCCCTGAGAATGTCTCACCAATCTTTGTTCCAACTAGTGAGTTGTCTTCTGTTTCAATTTTGTAGGACTTTCCTGTTTTTGGGTCAGCCACTACGAGTTTAAAGGTCATTATTATCTCCTATTTATCGTGAAATTTTTTCAATTTCGTCCAAAAGCACAGATTCCTCAACTGTCAAAAGATCCTTTAATTTGGTTCTCAAAACTTGTCTGTCCCGCTTCGGAACGCGTACATAGAGGGTATCGTTCTCTTTTATATTCTTTCCGATTACGCCTCCAACTATGGAAACTGCAACTTCCTTGCCTGCTTCCGCTTCCTTCAGATTCTCTTTATCTTCTGTAATTCCTTTAATTGAACCAACTTTCTGCCCTTCTCCATTCATTAATTCACTTTTTTGCTTGATTCGCCCTGCAACAACGCGAACACCGCAAATTGCTGGTTTTGATTGTCTGAAAATGTATTGCGGAAGCACTTCAATTTTCCCTGGCATTATTGTTGTTTTTGCAATTTCAGCTGAAGATTTGTTTTTTTCAGCATCCATCCATTGTTTGTACTCGTCAATTAAGCTGTAAACAATATCGCCTTCAAGAATTTTAATATCATTATCATCTGCTTCTTGCTTAGCGTCTTCTGAAACTTTTACATTGAATGCGAAAATCACAGCATTTAGATTGCTCTCCTTTTTCACTGCCTCAGCTTCCATTACATCCTTGCGTGAAACATCTCCAAATCCCGTTTTCCGAATTTTAATTCCTTTATCGCGGAACATTTTCATCAGAGCTTCCAGTGAGCCAAGTGTATCTGCTTTTAAAATCACACCAATTGTTTCAGTTTTAATTTTGATTTGATCAATTTGTGTGCGAACTCTGTCTTTGATGTCCTCAGCATCATCAGTTCCAACAACTGAAACTGGCGCGCCTGCCAGTGCTTCATCCAAGCCAGGTGCGGAGAGTTTTATTCCAGATGCTGCCGGAACTTCATCAACCGGTGTGTATTGTTTTCCTGTGCGCATTTCCATCATTGGATTAGGTCGGAATAATGCTTTGACAGTTGTTTGAACTGGTTCATCTTTTGTTCCAACAACAATTTCATCACCTTTTTTTATGCAACCGTCATAGAGAATTAAATCAAGTGTTGTGCCAAGGCCTTCTTCTTTCTTCACTTCCAGAATTGTTCCACGCCCTGGAGAATCGCAATCAATTTCCAATTTCTTTTCCATGTATTTCTGTGTTAATCCTGTAAGCACCATTAAGAATTCTGGAATTCCTTCTCCTGTCTTTGCACTGATTGGGACAACTGCTATCTGTTCTGTGAAATCTTTAACGCGATCGAATCGTTCAGAACTGTAACCATTTTTGTGCAGAACTTCAACAATTTCATAAAGTTTTGTATCAATTATTTGCTGAACATCGTGCTTCTGATCCATTATGTTTTGAAGCATTGGCTTGTCTGGATTTGATTGCCAGCCTGAGAATGTGTCGAGTTTATTTGCAACAACAACGAATGGTGTTTTGTAAGTTTTGAGAATATTAAGTGCTTCATATGATTGCGGCATGAATCCATCATTAACATCAACAATTAAAACTCCAATATCGCAAATTGAACCACCGCGCTTTCGCAAGTGCGTGAAAGCTGCGTGTCCAGGGGTGTCAATAAACAAATAACCAGGAATTGTGATATCAAGTTTCAGAGCATCAAGAAGATTACCACAAGTTTTGCGCACAGATTTAATTGGAACTTCAGTTGCGCCAATATGTTGTGTAATCCCGCCTGCCTCTTTTGCAGCCACTGTGCTAGTCCTAATATAATCT
>Ga0187827_10007713_pt1 | contig 11872 bp, 9 predicted proteins | sample ETNtaG_39_FD_167969 | JGI IMG/M metagenome (GOLD analysis project Ga0187827, IMG submission 167969) | Marine microbial and viral communities from oxygen minimum zone, Eastern Pacific Ocean - ETNP2014_SV_150_PacBio MetaG (Illumina Assembly) | ecosystem: Environmental > Aquatic > Marine > Hypoxic... | reverse complement strand
GAATATTTCGCCGCCGGACTGTTTGATGATGGGAGCGACTCTGTCGCCCAAAGTTTTGCCAAAGGTCTCTCTCAGTGGGCCACCCACCTAACCCTGCCTGAGTACGACGGCGGCGATCTCTATCCCCACGGACCATCGTTTTGGGATCAGTCAGACATGGCTGTGGGCTGGTTCTATGTCTGTGCGACACCCCTAAAGACCGATGTATACGACCGCAAACTCGCGACGGCGGATGACGAGGAGAAACGCGCACTGGAGGCGATGGCTGACCTGTGGCGGGCGTACGAGTTTCCAGGCGGCTACACACACTCTATCCCCAACTACCGCCGAGCGCTTGCTGAAGGTCTCGACGGGTTTCAGACCCGCATGGAGTCCGGTGCCAAGGAAGCCAGCGCCAACCGCGAATCCGCACGATCAGAGTTCTACGGCGCGATGGAGACGACCCTCAATACCGCGCATATCCTTCATCGGCGAGTCGTGGCGCTCTTGGAATTAGCGGTCACAACCGACGATCAGTCCGAGACAAACAGGCTGAGGCTGCTTGATGCCTACAGTCGTGTCCCCTTTGGGACACCACAGACGTTTTTCGATGCGCTTGTGAGTACCAATTTCCTTTTCTATCTGGACGGCTGCGACGATTTGGGCAGGTTTGACCAGTACTTAAGATCGTTCTTTGAAGCGGATGTCAATCTAGGGTTGTTGGAGCATGACGAGGCGGTGCGGCTGGTGCGCGCTCAGTGGAAAAATGTGGACGACTCCACTAGCTGGAATGCTGCTATCGGCGGTGTGGATACAGAGGGGAGCGACCTTTCGTCCGATCTGACAGAGATATGCCTTGAAGCCGCCAGGGGTATGAGGCGACCGAATCTGGCGCTGCGGCTCGGTCCGTCCACCCCAGAGAACGTTTGGCAGTCGGCGATGGACACCGTTGAGAGCGGGTGCGGCCTCCCGGCGCTCTACTGGGACCCCAACTACTACGCCGCCATGGATTCTTCTGAAATCCCCATCCCTGTCGATGAGAAGCACGAGTACGCCTTTGGGGGATGCACAGAGCTGATGGTGGATGGCAAATCCAACGTGGGATCGTTGGACGGAGATCTGAACCTTCCTGAGGTTCTTTTTCAGACCATCTCCAACCATCTCAGCAGATCAGAAGATTTCGAACAGTTCTACCGTGCATACCAGGCCGACCTCAACAGTGCAGTCGAGACGCTGACATCACTCATCAACACCTGGCAGGAGTGCAAGTCCAAGTGGCATCCGCAGCCTATCAGGAGTCTTTTGATAGACGACTGCATCGATACTGGTGTGGAATATTCCAATGGCGGCGCGAGGTACAACTGGTCGGTTATTAATGTCATGGGTCTGGCAAACGCGGTCGATTCACTTTCAGCGATCAAGAAACTGGTCTTCGATGAGGCAGAGGTCAGCGGTCAGGGGATCACCGATGCTCTAGCCGCGGATTTTGAGGGGTATGAGGAGCTCAGAGTCCGGCTTGAGAGGGCTCCGAGGTATGGCAATGGCGATCCCGACCCCGACAAGATAGCAAACCAGCTCTCGTCATTCGTCTTCGAAAATCTGCTTGGACGCACCGCGTGGCGCGGTGGACCATTTGTGCCGTCATGTCTAATGTTCACCACCTACGCATGGTTTGGCAGAGCCGTAGGCGCTACACCAGATGGTAGGCTTGCAGGGGAGCCGATAGCTGATTCTGCGGGACCTTACCAAGGGCGCGATACCCACGGCCCCACAGCAATGCTTCGCAGCACCGCCAATCTCGATCAGAGCCATGCCCCAGGGACGTTGGTGGTAAACATCCGTCTGGCGCGCAGTCACTTCCAGAGCACATCGCAGCGCGAGAAACTGAGAGCGTTGGTGGAAAGCTATTTTGCCCTGGGTGGGCTCCAGCTACAGATCAACGTCATCGACCAGGCGATGTTGGAAAGCGCGGTGGAGCATCCGGAACGGTACGGTGATCTGGTTGTTCGTGTAGGGGGTTATTCCGAGTATTGGCGCAATCTAGAACCGGCGCTGCGTCAATCGGTCTTGCTGAGGACGGAACATTAGGACGGTTGGTTTTTGAGGAATATCATGCTCTCTCCACAAAAAAGTTGGTTGGTACCGTTTTTGTTTCGACTGTGCTAGGTGGTTATAAATACCTGATCCTAAATGGCTTGCTGAGAAAAGCCGATCGCGGGCGAGTGTGATCGACGAAGACGATTCTCTGGCGCTACAGTAGGGTGACGTCATCACATCTCACCGCTACCCGCTCTGGTCTAATGTCGAAGTGAAGCTGATAGGCGCAACAGAACATGTGTTCGAGCGGTTTCCAATACAGGCGCAACCGCTTTACGCAAGCAGCAGCCTGGCTGCCGGTTCCTATTCGGTGCCATGGGATGGCCGCGACGACTCTAGGCGGGATGGAGGCAGTGGTGCCTATCTCTACGTTCTTGAGACCAGAAGCACCAAAACCTCCCGTGCGCTTCAGCTAGTGCGCTAGACACCAAAGAAGAGTTCAGGCATTGCTGACTGAGCCGCCGCTCCATTGAAGGAGTGGCGGTTCGTGCGTATTTGGTTGCGCGAATCAGTCGATCGTGTTGTGGTCCGGCGCTGGCTCGGCTACCTTTTAGGGGTTGGGCATGGTGGCGGGATCGCTCTCTTCGTCATCGCCAAAAAAAGGGGCACCGCATTTAGCGACGCCCCACAAGTTGCCGACAGATGGTGGTCCCTACGGGGTTCGAACCCGTGTTGCAGGGATGAAAACCCTGAGTCCTAGGCCTCTAGACGAAGGGACCGTCGCTTATCTGCGTCAACACAAAAGAATAGCTATATACGACCGCATTTGGCAAGCCATAGAGCCATCTATTCTTCACGAGCGACGAGCCGGTCATCGTGGATTCGCCTCGCTCAACGTCACCGGATAGAAAGCCCAGAACATGGTTGAGACCATAGCCGCGCATGATTCTACGATACGGGATGACCCGGACGCGCTATTCCAAGAGTTGCTCGAAGATTTTCAGCGGTCCGCCTCGCCAGAGGCGATCGAGCGACTGCGGGACGCCTACGCCTATTCGAAGGAGCGGCACGATACAGGTTTCCGCCTCTCAGGTCACCCATATATCCACCACTGCGTTGAGGTGGCCCGCACGCTCTACGCGCTTCATATGGATATCGACACACTTATCGCAGGCCTACTGCACGACGTAATTGAGGACACAGAGACCAAGATCGAAGAGATAGCTGACCGCTTCGGTCCAGCGGTTGCGATAATTGTCGAGGGCATGACGAAAATCAGCACGCTAAAGCTTCACAGCCGAGAGATCCAGCAGGCTGAGAACTTTCGAAAAATGTTGATGTCCATGGCCCAGGACATAAGGGTCATACTGGTAAAATTCGCCGATCGCTTACACAATATGCGCACCCTCAAGTTCCTTCCAGAATCAAAACAGGAGAAGATAGCCAGGGAGACTCGCGATGTATACGCGCCGCTTGCCCACCGTTTGGGGATTGCGCGGATCGCGTGGGAGTTGGAAGACTTGACGCTCAAAACTCTCGACCCAGAATCCTATACGGAAATCACGCGGCGGGTGGACATGGGTCGAAAGGAGCGTGAGCGGCTGATTGAAGAGTTCGCCCAACCTCTAAGAGAGTCACTGGCGGCTGCGGGCATTGAGGGGCGAGTCGTGGGCAGAGCCAAGCATTTCTACAGTATCTACCAAAAAATGCGACGCCAGAGAGTGACTTTTGACGAGATCTACGATCTCCTGGCTGTTCGGATCATCCTTCATAACACCAGGAACTGCTATGAGGTCTTGGGGATGCTTCACGAGCAGTTCACCGCAGTGTCAGACCGTATTCGAGACCATGTCGGTGTACCTAAAGCCAACGGGTATCAGTCGCTGCATACTACCGTCATCGTTGGAGGTGGTCGCCATGTAGAAGTCCAGATTCGCACCGAACAGATGCACCAGGTCGCTGAAGAGGGGATAGCCGCCCACTGGACCTACAAGAAGAACGGGGAGGCCCAAGATTCGCCAGAGCCCTTTGAGCATGGGATGCGTTGGCTCAGGCACTTCCTCGACTGGTCAGAGGGCGTTACCGATCCCACCGAGTTTATGGCACAGCTCAAGTCCGACCTTCCCACAGCCGAGGTCTATGTCTTCAGCCCCGCCGGTGATGTCTTCGAGCTTCCGAAAGGAGCTACTGCTCTCGATTTTGCGTTTGCGGTTCATTCTGACCTGGGTCAGAGAACGTTGATGGCAAAGGTTGGCGGGCAGGTTGTGCCCAAACATCATGTTCTAAACAGCGGCGATCGCGTCGAGATAATTGTTTCAGACAGCCAGGAGCCGACCCGCGATTGGTTGGGGATGATCGTCACCACCAAAGCCAAAAACAGAATCAACAAATTTGTTAAGGCACGGGAGTACGATGCGAGCGCATCGCTGGGACAGCAGCTTCTTGAGCGCGAACTGACAAAGCTCTATGTGGCGCTCCCTGATAGCGACTGGCCAGAGATAGCCAAAGCGTTGGGCTTTGCTGGGGCTAGAGAGCTGTTTGCAGGCGTCGGTGCCGGTGACGTGGTTCTACCTAAGGTGCTTTACTTGGCGGTGCCCCGATCAAGAGAGATTGAGAGGCTAGGGAGCGAAAGAGAAGACATCCAAGAACTCAAAGATGCCCCATCTTTGGCGCAGATGCTCGACCTTGAGGGTGTTGATCCCAAATGGGTCCGTTCTGCCAAGTGCTGCAAACCCGTGATGGGCGATCCCATCGCCGGGCATGTCACCATGGGGCATGGACTGTCAGTCCACCGGATGGACTGCCCCAATATCGGCCGCTTTCTCTCAGACAGCGAAAGACTCATAGAACTCAGTTGGCGCAGCCAAGAGATAGACAACCCAGAAGGGTTCAGCGCTGAAATACTGGTCAAAGGCGGCGACCGCAGAGGTCTGGTCCACGACGTCACCGGCGTCATCAGCTCATTTCGTGCTGACATTACCGCAATGGAGTTTCAGGCTCAGGAACACACCTACTATGGGCACCTGACCCTGGGGGTTAGGGCTGCCGATCACCTGAACCGTCTGATGGACCGGTTGCGCCAGATAGGGGGAGTCGAGCAGGTGGAGCGGGCAGTGGATATCACTGCTGAGGAGCTCGCTGACTGGCCAGAAGCTCTCAGGGACGAATCTGACTTTCCGATCTCCCCTGGAGACGACTGACGGGGGCCGCTGTGGAACTTGTGGATGCGGGACAGGGCGCGAAGTTGTGGAGATCGCGCATTCTAAGCGGTACACCAGGGGTTGCCCACTGCTTCACCTCAAGGATCGGCGGACAAAGCGTTGGACCGTTCGATTCGCTGAACATGTCCGCTGTGGTAGGAGACTCAGAGCAGGCTGTTGTTGCAAACCGACAGAAGATCGCCGACTTGATGGGTGTGGAGGCTAGACTGATGGGGTTTCATTCGCAGGTTCATGGCTGCGATGTGATCCAGCTAGCCGACCTGGAACGCGACGCGTTGGAGGGTGATGGATTTGTGACATCCAAAGTAGGCATACCGGTGATTGTGGGTGTTGCGGACTGTTTTCCGTTGCTCCTGGCGACAGGCGACGGGTTGGCTGTCGCAGCGGTGCATTGCGGTTGGAGCGGAGTGGTGGCGGACATTGTGCGACACGGTGTGGAAAAAACTTGCAGCGCCGGTGGCACGAGTCCCGATCACCTGGTTGCAGCCATTGGACCAGGGATCGGCTCCTGCTGCTTTGAGGTCGGCCCAGAGGTAGCAGGGCAGTTCCCGACTGAGGTAATCCAAGAGAGCACCAGCGGAAGGCCGCATGTGGATTTGGCGAAAAAAATCAGGCTCGATCTACTCAAGGCAGGCGTTTTGAGTGACAGGATAGACGATGCGGCAACATGCACCTGCTGCAACCAGGAGATATGTTTCTCCCACCGGGGCAGCGGCGGGCGGACAGGGCGCATGGCGGCGATGATCGCCCTGAGAGGCCAGCGCCGATGAGCGTGTGGCAAGGCGCACTGTTGGGGTTGGTGCAAGGGCTCACCGAGTTTCTGCCGGTATCAAGCAGCGGACACCTAGTGCTCGCTTCCCATTTCCTGGGTTTGGAGCCAAGTGGCGGCCTTGCGTTCGTTGTATTTACCCATTTTGCCACAGTGCTGGCTGTTCTTACGGTGTTCCGAGCGCGGGTAGCGTTCGTACTTGGCGGCACATGGTCGGGCCTGAAGTCGCTGGCAAGTCGGCAATGGCCAGTGGGCGAAGAGGGTTTTTTCTGGGCGCTCTACATAGTCGCAGGCTCGGTTCCAGCAGCGGCTGTTGGTCTCACGTTCAAAGACCAGATAGAGACAGCATTCAGTAGCCCGATGTTCGCGTCGGCGATGCTGCTAATAACAGGAGCGATCTTGTGGGGCACCGGACGAAAATCCGAAACACTTGGCACGCTATCGCCCTTTCGTGCTATTCTGATCGGTTTGGCACAGGCGGCGGCTATTCTTCCTGGAATCTCGCGCTCCGGAAGTACCATCGCAGCTGGCATCTATTTGGGGGTTGAGCGAGAGAAGGCCGCTGATTTCTCGTTCCTGCTGGCGGTTCCGGTCATAGCCGGTTCCACAGTTTTGGAGGCGGTTCTGCTTTTTGACCACCCTCCTACCAGTGAGGCGCTTGCGGCTATCGGAGCGGGCATGGTCGTCTCTTACGGCGTTGGTCTGGCTGCAATCCTGGTTCTTCTCAAGATGGTGCGCAGAGGGCGGCTAAGCTGGTTTGCCTACTACTGCTGGGCGGTGAGCATTTCGGCGCTGGCTCTGCTGTAGTGCCCACACTTACTATGTCGAGTCGGCTCACCCTCGGCCCGCCTATCATAAAAGTAGAGGGTCTTGAGGAGCCCGCGGGCCAGATCGGAATGACGGTTCTCCAACCGTCTGCACACTGCGTTAGTCGCTGCAGTGTTTTATCTTTTGCGGCCTGGACTGCTTTTTCTTCACCTCCCTGGAAGATTAGTGCGTGAATGTACTGATGGTATGCACCGGTAATACGTGTCGTAGTCCCATGGCCGCAGGAGCACTCAAATCCCTCCTGTTTGACCGGGGTATCACCAATATCCGAGTTCAGTCAGGTGGCGTGGGCTGGGCAGTGGGTAGCCGCGCAACGGACAACGCGATCAAAGCCGCAGCCGCCTCTGGAGTAGATATCTCCTCCCATCGGTCCAGGTCGATCGGTGAAGAGGACCTCGAATGGGCGGATGTCGTACTAACGATGACCGCATTTCACTGGTATGCTGTGACGGATATGACCGACAAGGATAGAGTCTGGACGCTGACCGGGTTTCCTGATGAGGCTATGGGTCCAGACATAGACGACCCCATCGGCGGGTCTCTTGAGGTCTATCAACAGACTTACCAGGAGATTGAGCGTGAGCTCATCAGGTTGGTGCCCGTGCTCGAAGAGATGGCGCAGGCGCGGTCCTCGGCATGAGCAGGTTCGAAGTCAGTCTGTTTGCGTTTATGGCGGTGTTGGTTACAACGTCAGCGACCCGGTCTGAGTTGACCTTGGCGCATCGGGTGCCAGAGACGCTCAGCTACCGCCTCAGTTGGGGCGTCGGCGGTGTGAACTTGATCACCGCAGGCACTGCACGGTTCGAACTCGCTCCAGGGGACAGCATAGGTGGTGATGCCACACTGAAACTGAGGTCGCTGGCTCACTCCGTTGGTTTCGTAGATTGGGCCTACCCTGTGAGCGACACCATAGACGTTCTGCTCAATAGACGGACGTTTCGCCCCATCAGCTTTCGCAAACGGCTCCACGAGGCCTCCTATCACGATGACCGGTGGGCCGAATACGACCACGAAACAGGTGCCATCAGTTCGTCCAGAGGCGATACTGTCGTGGAGGGTAATGTTCGGGACATACTTTCTGCGTTATACATCGTTAGGGCCGAATCGCTGTTCGTCGGAGCGGAGATAGCCGTGGAAGTTCACGACGATGGCCGGGTCTACTCTCTGTCTGTGAACGTCTTGAGGCGGGAGCAAGCATCAGTGGAGGCCGGAGAATTCGACTGTTTTGTAGTCGAACCGACGCTCCGTTCGAGCGGGGTTGCCCAGCTTAAAGGTAGATTGGTGATCTGGATATCCGACGATAGGGACAGGTTGCCGGTTCTCATGCGATCAAGCGTGCCCATTGGAGCCATTGAAGCCGAACTGATCGCTGTGCCCAACGGCCCGGCTTTCACCACCAACGGACAGCCCGATGCGAACTGATTTCGCCATGCACCTGACCCACACATTGACACTCACAATCGTGATCGCGCTTATACACGGGTGCGCCCCGGCGACACAAACCGCACCGATTGAGGAAGTCGCCCCTGGCAGGCCGCAGACTTTGAGCGAGGTGTTCGATCCAGCGCTGCACCGCGCCGATGACCTGTACGACCGGGCTCAGGAACGGCTTGCCCAACTTGATGTCCCATCTGAGTTTCTAATAGAGGCCCCTGATTCAGCCCAGAGCGACTCGGTAGTCGTTAGAGAGCCTCTGGAGGTCCAGCTGTTTACATGGGCACCACGAGGCTACAGGGTGCAGCTGATTCAGACCCTCGACCGGCAGACTGCGCTAAGACGCAAAATAGAGGCAGCGTCCCAGTTCCCGCAGGATTCTGTGTACGTGGTGCTAAGGGGTGCGACCTATCGCGTCAGGGTTGGCGATTTTACGGTTGAGCAAGACGCCGAGGCGAAAGTGTTAGAGGCCAAAGCCATCGGCTACAGAAACGCTTTTCCGGTGCCAGACCGTGTGAAAGTCTGGCTCGTACCGCCTGAAGAGCAGCCCGAATCTGTCGATGTGCCTCACAGAGAGCGGCTTCGCTGAGTCATCACTATTTCAACTCAGACCTTCTGCTCACCACTGTCAAGGTCATATCGGCTTTCTCGGAACTTTGCTACGGTGTGAACATCCTTGTCGCCCCGCCCTGACAGGTTGACTATCAGCACCGCCCCAGGCATTGTTGGTGCGATCTTGATGGCGTGAGCCACCGCATGTGCCGACTCCAACGCAGGCATCACCCCTTCAACCTGACTGAGCGTCTCGAAAGCGTCCAGAGCTTCATCGTCCGTCGCGGACGTGTAATCAGTTCTACCCAAGTCCCTGAGATAGCTGTGCTCAGGCCCAACGCTGGCGTAGTCCAGGCCAGCGGACACCGAGTGTGTCAGCGCTATCTGGCCGTCATCGTCCTGCAATACAAAGCTTTTGGCTCCCTGAAGTACACCGAGTTTCCCGCTGTGATACCTCGCTGCATGGCGTCCGGTCTCGAGACCCTCACCACCAGCCTCCACGCCGATCAACCGCACGGCCTTATCTCCCAAAAACTCAAAAAACAGGCCTATCGAGTTGGAGCCGCCGCCGACACATGCTATGCACGCATCAGGTAGCGCTCCGGTCTGCTCGACTATCTGGGCTTTGGCTTCACGACCGATCACCGACTGAAAATCGCGGACCATCATCGGATAGGGGTGTGGCCCTAAGACCGAGCCGAAAATGTAGTAGGTGTCTTCGACGTTTGTGACCCAGTCGCGCATCGCTTCGCTAATCGCGTCTTTCAGGGTGCAACTGCCAGACGAGACCGGTGCTACTGTCGCCCCCAATAGTCTCATTCTGAAGACGTTGAGCGCCTGACGCTCCATATCTTCGGTGCCCATATAGACCACGCAGGGCATTCCGAACATCGCCGCCACCGTCGCGGTCGCTACGCCATGTTGTCCGGCTCCGGTCTCAGCGATGATCCTGGTTTTGCCCATCCGCCTCGCGAGCAGAATCTGTCCCATTGTGTTGTTGATCTTATGGGCTCCGGTATGACACAGATCCTCGCGCTTGAGATAGATTTTGGCACCACCAAGCTTTTCACTCAGTCGCTGCGCGAAATATGTTGGCGTCGGGCGTCCAACGAAATCTTTGAGATACGACCCCAACTCCTTTGCGAACTCAGGATCGGCCTTCGCCCTGTCGTATTCATCGCCTAGCGCCAGAAGGAGCGGCATCAGCGTCTCTGCGGCAAACCGACCGCCATACGGCCCGAACCGTCCGCGCTCGTTGGGCACCGTCATTTGGGCTGTCGTCGTCATCTTTCGGAAACCTCTACATATTTCGTGTTTGGTGGAATCGCTATTCTGTAACCGCACGCACCTGCTCGATAAGCCGCGCGACCGCTGCGTGGTCCTTTTTGCCTGGTGACAGCTCAACACCGCTGCTGGCGTCTATCGCCCAAGGACTTACGTGCTCTACCGCCTCAACGGCGTTGTCAGGCGACAGCCCCCCAGCAAGCATTACCTTGGCGTACTGATTGGTCGCCTTTGCCACACCCCAATTGAGCGTCTTCCCTGTGCCTCCAGGCACGTCTTTGACGTAGCTGTCCAGCAGCACCGCTTTGGACGGATAGTCCGCCACGTCAGCCGGCAGGAACAGCCTGGACACTCTATACACTTTTATTACATCCACCACCATTCGCATCGCGTATCCTGGCGATTCATCACCGTGGAGCTGAACCGCTCCCAAACCGACATCTTTGACGATCTCGTTGACGCGCTCGAATGGTTCGTTTACGAACACACCAACCGGTGTAACCCTATCAGGAAGCGACTCTCTTAGCCGTTTTGCCTCAGATGGCTCGATGTATCTCGGACTTTTTGGGGCGAATATGAACCCCAGAAAATCCGCACCAGCGTCAGCCACCACCATGGCGTCAGGCAGATTGGTGATCCCGCAGATCTTTATGAGCGTCATGTCCAGCCGTCAGGATATTTCAGCCTGCGGTACTCCTCGGTGTAGACCCCGCCGTCAAAACCGTCTTCCATCTCAAGGTCTTCAAGGAAGATCGCGGTTCTGTACCGCCGCGATTTCTGCGCTGCTATCATCACCAGAACAGATTCTATCAGATCATCAACGGTCGCTCTCGGCGTCTGGCCTTCAATGAGCGCCACAAACTGGTCGAGCAGGCCTTGATAGAGCGTCGATGCATCGATGGGGGTATGATGCACCCCTGTGGTGGTAGTCGCGGTAAAATGCCAGGTGTGCACCGGCGCGTGGAGCTCCATCATAAGCACAGCGCCGCTTCTGTAATCGACTTGAAAAAGCTCTACCCCTCGGTTCTCGCCGAGATAGCTCACCGATTTTGCGCCGCTTCCCAAAACCCCGGCAGCCATTTCGTGGGTGTGAATGCCGTAGCTGAAAAAATCACCTGGCCCAGAGGCGTATGCGGTCACTACTTCCCCCAGATCATCGCCTCTGTCCTTGAGCTCAATGATCTCTTTGGCAAACCTGAGCGATGAGCCGCCGGTGATACGGGCGTTGTGGTCGTTGCAGAGCGTGAGCAGCCGCTGCGCCTCTGCCACGGAGCCGACGATGGGCTTGTCAATCAGAACCGGCAATCCTGCTGTGATAAACCCTTCGGCTTTGTCGATGTGCGTCTCCCACCTGACGCCGTGGATCATCACGGCGTCCACCAGCTCCGTTATCTCCTCGTAGTTCTGGCATACTTGGGCTATCTGATGTTCATCCGCGAACTGTTGGGCATAGCCCGGTGGATGGATGTCCCCACTATCCCACACCGCAGCGATTCGACACCGATCGCCTCCGTGGAGCAGTTGAGCAAACACCGCTGCGTGCGACGTGTCTAAATCGATCGTGCCTATCCGCACAGGTTCTGATGACATACCGGTTTGACCTCTGTGTCTGTGTTAGCTGCTAGCCGATCACTTGCGGCGCGATCGTGTCTAGATCGAACGTAGCGACCCTCAACTCATTGGTGTTGTTCGGGCGCGCCGCCTCCCAGAATACCCACATCTTATCATCCACCGCCATCCAATGCGAGTAGCGCCACGTATGGTTGTC
>Ga0187827_10007706_pt1 | contig 11881 bp, 7 predicted proteins | sample ETNtaG_39_FD_167969 | JGI IMG/M metagenome (GOLD analysis project Ga0187827, IMG submission 167969) | Marine microbial and viral communities from oxygen minimum zone, Eastern Pacific Ocean - ETNP2014_SV_150_PacBio MetaG (Illumina Assembly) | ecosystem: Environmental > Aquatic > Marine > Hypoxic... | reverse complement strand
AATAGGCAAACTCGCTTACCCCACCAGCGGCTAATACTAAATCACTAACACGTGCATTGACAGCTAAAGGATACACACCAGGAAATTTAACCGAGCCGTCAATCTCTACCAATTGAATAGGTTGTCCTGCCCGACCTTGCCTTTTTAGTTTTTGAATAACAGGTAATAATAAACGTTGTCGAGAAAAAATCGCTAGCTGTTCTATGCTTGTTTGTTGATCAACATTAGCGCCTGAAAGTGACATAATAGACCTATTAATAAACTTGGCTTTTTCATTCTCTGCTAATGTGGGTAACACCGTTAAACGGCCATACTTTTGCCAAAACTGTTCTGTAATAAATTTATCTTTAGCTTTTTGCTGCTCTTTTTTACCTAACACTTCTTGGGTATAAGCAAGCGTGTCAAGTTGTTCGCTACTGTTGGTAATTTGGGCTAGCTGAGAGAATATCAGCACTTTGTCATTAGCGTGTAAGGTAATATTATCTTGAGAGAGGGGATCAGCAATCGCTTTTGCCAGCTCAAACTGCAACACGTCAATATTACGTGCCACATCAATTTCTCTAATGATCAAACTATAATGTAAATCGGCATTCGCTAATAAATGAGAGCTGACTTTGGGCAGTAAATCAGCAACCTTTTGACCTGATTGCCATTGGTATTTTCCTGGGCGAGTTATTGCACCAATAAGCGTAACCGATTGCGAAAAACTGTCGGCAGCTTTCAACACGTTGATCACATCACCAGCTTGCACCTTAGTTAACCGCTGCCTGTTATTGGTAAAGTCAATATTGAGCACACTGCGCAAGTTATTGCTGTTATAACGCTCAACAATAGTAGATTTAGCAAAAGCGCTAGGCAATAACCCACCAGCCATGGTGGCAACATCTGCAAAAGTTTCACCTTGCAGTAATTCATATATAGCTGCACGGCGCACTTCGCCACTAATAGAAACGGTTTGACCTACCGGAGCAATAAAAACAACATCGCCAGATTGCAATAACACATCATTACTTGAATCACCTTTAATGAGTAAGTCGTATAAATCGAGTGTGTTAATTAGTTTACCAGCACGCTTTAATTGAATATTGCGCAAACTGCCAATATCACTAACCCCCCCTGCAGCAAAAATAGCATGAGTAATGCTAGATAACGCGCTTAAATGATAAGAGCCAGGTTGGTAAACATCACCCAGTACAAAAACACGCATTGAACGTAACGATGCCATGCTGATGGCAACATTAACCCCAATAATTTTTTCTTTAATTTTAGCCGTAATTAATTGCTTCATTTCACTAAACAACAAGTTAGCTACTTTAAAGGGGCCGTACTGAGGAAAAACAACCTGCCCTTGTCTGTTTACCTCTAAAGTGAATGAATAATTTTCTTTGCCAAAAACTTGCACTGCAATTTTATCACCGGGCGCTATGCTGTAATCTGCCGGAATGGCAATATCCATGGTAGGGGTAAAGGTTTGAGGTGTATTGGCAAAAACATCATAACCAAAAGGCTTTAATTGAGCGACATGTTCAAAATCGTCTTCGTGTGCTTTAGTATTATCACTGACAGATTTTCGTGGTTGATATTGGGTAATTTCTTCAGGCCCATCTTGCACATCAGTGCCTTGCATAAACTGCGATTGAACACTTTGTAAGTCAATACCTAGGGTGCTAGCCAGTAGTTTTTGCTGTGCTTTAGGTAATTTTTTAAATTGCTCTATTTGCGCTTGGCTAACTTGAGTCGCATTACTTGTAGTTAAGGTGAAAAAACACAGAAGAAGAATAACTAAAGCAGCTTGCGCACGAAAAAACATGGGGGTAAACATTCCTAAACAGCATAACTAAAAACAGGCGAGTATTATGGCATAACCAGCCTAACCCGCCATGTTCCATTACTATTTAGAACACTTTATTACATATTGTTACGTTTACCCCAAAACATAATAAGGTATTAAAGACCACTAATTGCCGCAATAGCCACCGCTGAATTATAAAGTATTTGTGTTGCCGATGACCACAGGGTTAATCCATTCATATACTCAGTATTTAACGGCACTACCACAGTGTCGCCGGGTAAAAGTTTAGCGTTGTCAACTGAAAACCAATTATTATCTTCTGGTAAAACAACATTACCATTGGCAGCAATAATGTAGACTCTGTCGCCATCAGCTCGCATCTTTAAGCCACCACTTTTGGCAATATAGTCATCAACATCTAGGCCTTTGCTGTAAATATGGGAGGAGCTAACTTGTACCTGCCCAACCACATTGACAGAGTTTTTCTTCATTGGCACAAAAAGCACATCACCATTTTCAAGTAACACGTTATAGTCATTATCTTTTATCACCTCATCTAGCTCTAACACTAGGCGCCCAAGTGGCTCTAGTTGTACTAAATCAGTTAACATAGATTGCACTTCAGGGTATGAAGCGAGAAAATTACTGTCAGACAACGATTTTGAAGCTATTTCTACCCGTAAATCATCCGACACTTTTTTAATGTTTTTTTGCTCTAACGCTTTTAAGCGCGTGCGTGAAAAAACAGCCGCCTTAACATGAGCAAACTCGGTTAACCCCCCAGCTTTTTTAATCACATCAGACAAGGTATCACCGCGGCGAATGGTGTATCTCCCCGGAAAAAGAAATTCACCTTTTAATTCAATAATTGAATTTTCACTCCATAAGGGAATTTTATGAACATTTAATCTGTCTTTACTTTGCAGTAAAATATTTTCGCTGTTTGTACCTTTAAGTACCTCAGCTAACACCACTCTTTGTGATTGTTTGCGCGCGGTTATCCCTTCTATGTGGTTTCGCGTAAGTTCGGCGTTGGCTAAATAAGCAGACTCTTCAACACCACCTGCGGCTACAACCAAATCTTTAAGTCGGGCGTTTTTTGCGAGCGGATACGTGCCTGGGTATTTTACCTGACCATCAATTTCAGTTAGCTGAAGTGGTTGCCCCGCCGCTGATTGAAGTTTTAATTTTTCAATAACCGGGAGCAATAAGCGCTGTCTTGAGTTTACAGCTAGTTTATTAATTTCATTTTTGTTTAATGTATCGTTTTTTAGTGATTCTAAATCTGCGCTTAAAAGCTTTCCTTTAGCTGCTTGGCTGACATTTGTTGCATTTGAAAAAACCAGTATTTTGTCCTTTGGTTGCAACAAAATGTTTGCTGCTGAATTTCTATTTAACAAGGCGTTAGCTAAGCTAAACTGTAATACTTCAATGTCTCTAGCGCTATTTATTTCTCTAACTACCAAGGCGTATTGTAAATCGGCATTGTCTAACAGGTGGGTATCAATTTGTGGTAAAAAGTCAGCAACTTTTTGTCCTTTTTGCCATTGGTATTTACCTGCTTTTTTCACAGCGCCCATTAAGGTTACGGCATCAGCAATGGGTAAAATTTTTGGTGTACGTAAAAACTCCGTTTGTTTAACGCGTATTTCATCACCGCCAAACACTAAGTCATCAATGGTTTGTTCATCACTTAAATCAATATTAACCGCTCTTCTATAAGTGTTTTTACTATAACGTTTTAATTCGGTATATTTTAAGTGTGCTGAAGGCAGTGCGCCACCAGCCATGTTAAGTACGCTGCTAAAAGTATCACCCGAGGCAAGCTCATAAATAGCAGGCCTTGTTACTAAACCACTGATGGTAACTTTTTGTGACACCGGCGGAATAAACACCACATCGCCAGATTGCAATAATAAGTCGTTGGTTGAATCACCTTTAATGAGTAAGTCGTATAAATCTAAGGTAGTAACTAACTTACCCGCGCGCTTAAGCTGTATGTTACGCAATGAGCCAATGCTACTAATGCCCCCTGCAGCAAATAATGCATGGGTAATGCTCGATAAAGAACTTAATGTGTAAGGACCCGGTTTGTAAGCATCGCCTAATACAAACACACGCATAGAGCGCAGTGATGCCATACCAATAACCACGTCAACACCAATAATTTTTTCTTTTAGTTTACTACTCAGTAGTTTTTTCATTTCCGCAAAAGATAAACCCGCAATAGCAAATGGTCCGTGTGACGGGAAAACCACCTTGCCTTCGCGATTAATCGCTAATTCAAGCTCCATATTTTCTTTACCAAACACTTGAATTGAAATGCTATCGCCAATGCCCAAAATATAGCCTTCAGGAATAGCGATATCTTGGCTCGGTGCAAAGGTTGAAGGCGCGTTGGCAAATACATCGTAGCCAAAAGGGGTTACTTTATTTTTTAATTTTTCAGGTGTAGTGGTATTTTCAGGTCGAGCACTTTCAACAAACTGCGTGCCTCTGGGGTAAACAGGGGTTGCTTGATCATCGGGTTGAACATTTTTACCCGCCGATATTTGCTTTTTAATGCCGTTAAGATCAACCCCCATGCTTTTAGCTAATGCTTGCTGTTGCGAGGCAGGTAACTTTTTAAACTGGTCAATTTGAGCCTGACTCACCTGGGCAGCAACGGCTTTGTCATGAAAAGCAACAGCAACTAAAGTGTGAATAAAAAGTGTTAGGGTAAAAACTGATAAAAGTTTTGTGAAGTAGCTTTTAGAATGAGTGTTCATTTGCGCAAAGAGGTTCCTGTCATGCGTTATTGGTAGCATCGTTAATAATCCTTAAATACTAACAATATATTAATTAGCAGCGCAGCAGTTTATCAGCATAACCAAGCGCAAACAATAAACATTTATTATCGCGCCGTTACACTATTTAAAATAATCGTGAGTTACGCGCGCAGAATAAAGTTCAAACACTAAAAAGGAAAGATTTCACTACACATGACATACTTAGCAAAACTTTGAAAGGCATTCAAACTTGCCTTTAGGCGCAAGCAAAGGTATAACAGCACATTGTATACATTTTTACTCTTTATTGTTTAGAAAGTATGATGTAAAAAAATGAGATTTAACGCAATATAATAACGACAATTAGGATAACTTTATGACTCAACCTAATGCGGGTAACTTATTTGGTCACCCAAAAGGACTCTTTCTATTATTTGGTACTGAAATGTGGGAACGCATGAGCTACTACGGTATGCGTGGTATTTTCGTGCTTTATCTAGTGGCATTTTCAGCGAGCTTTGGCTGGGATATGGCTTACTTTGGTATAGACCCAACCGCTGCCGATGCAGAAAAACTTTTCAATACTGCAATTCAGTCAAAAGCCTTAGGTATCCTTGGTATCTATGCTTTTTTTGTTTATGTAACCCCTGTTTTAGGTGGTTGGATGGCTGACAATGTTTGGGGTCAACGTAAATCCATCATTGTGGGTGGTATTTTAATGATGCTTGGTCAATTTGCATTAGGTACACCCCATGCAATGATCCCGGGGATGGAATCTACCTTTCTTTGGTTAGGTTTAATTTTACTTATTTTTGGTAACGGTTTCTTCAAGCCAAATATTTCCACTATGGTTGGTGATTTGTACGCTGAGGGCGACAAGCGTCGTGATGCAGCGTTCACTATTTTCTATATGGGGATCAACTTAGGTTCAATCTTAGGTTATTTAGTTGTTGGTACTATTGGTGAAAAAATAAACTACCAGTATGGTTTCTTAGTGGCTGGCGTTGGTATGCTACTGGGGGTTATTTTACAACTAGTACTGGCTAAAAAATATTTGAATGATGTTGGTGTTGAACCAGCAGCCAAACAAGCAAAAGCTGACAACCAAGCCTCTTCGGGCCCTTTAACGCCTGAAGAGCGCGACCGTGTTAAAGTCATTTTGATCATGTCTTTCTTCACCATTATCTTCTGGTTAGGGTTTGAACAAGCAGCGGGTTCAATGAACTTGTTTGCAAAATACAAAACTGATTTAGTATTTTTCGGTTGGGAAATGCCCGCATCTTGGCTACAAATGGTCAACCCTATCTTTGTCATTCTTCTAGCGCCTATTTTTGCAGCAGCCTTCTTGAAAATGGGTGCAGCAGAGCCTAATTCACCTCAGAAGTTTTCATTAGGTATGTTTTTCTTAGGTTTAGGCTTTATCTCTATGGTGATGGCAGCTCTACAAATAGGTGATTCTGAAACAGTTAAAGCACATGTTATTTGGTTAGTATTAGCGTATTTATTCCATACCATGGGTGAATTATGTTTATCACCAATTGGCTTATCAATGGTGACTAAACTTGCTCCACTTAAGTACACATCATTATTGATGGGCATGTGGTTCTTCTTCTCTGGTGTTGGTAATTATCTCGCGGCTTGGGTTGGCCAAATGGTTGGCGAAACAGGCCCTCTACAAGCATTCTCGGGCGTAGCAATTATGGCGTTTATTGCTGGCTTTTTATTATGGTTATTGAGCGACAAGCTGGTTGACTGGATGCATGGCGCTGAAGACAATTCTCCTCAAGATATAGAAAGTAAATATGAAGAAGAAATGGCTGTCACTGGTACTCATGAAGGCATTGCAGAAGATCACTAATCACTAATCACTAATCACTAATGATATTTAAAGCCTAACTTTTATCGAAAGTTAGGCTTTTTTTTATGTCGCAAGTTTCGTAATATACAAACTTTGTTCATAATAAGTTGGCCAAGAGCATAATTTGAAAGCACAACAAGGCATACAGCAAAATGATAAAGCACGTCTAAGGAAAACAAGTAGACAACTTAGAAACCAACTGTCATCCACACAGCAAGAAGCAGCAAAACATGCCTTATTACATGTTTTAACCGCTAATTCGGTGTTTAAAAATTCAAAAAAAGTGGCGCTTTACCTCAGCAATGATGGTGAACTCGATACCTCGCTTGTTATTGATTATTGTTGGCAACAAGGTATTTCAGTTTATTTGCCGGTCCTTCATCCATTTAGCAAAGGTCACTTGCTTTTTCTTGAATATAATCATGCCACACCTATGGTTCACAACCAATTCGGTATCGAAGAACCCCAACTTAATGTAAATACGCTTTGTTTACTTAACGATCTGGATATAATTTTCACTCCTTTAGTGGCTTTTGATCTACAGGGTGATCGCCTGGGAATGGGAGGCGGCTTTTATGACAGAACGCTAGCGATTAGCCAAAAACATACTGACCTAAGCGATCATGCCAAGCGTGATTTTGCACGTGAAACAAAAAACATAAACGTTCCTGTTGTCATAGGTTTAGCACACGACTGCCAACAAGTTGATAAAATTCCGACACAAAGCTGGGATATTAAAATACCCTTTATTGCCACCCCCAGTAAGTTCTATCAATGCTAAACACACAATTCATTTTTATTCTTGTTGATATTACTGCCCTACTGCTATAATTTCGCAAATTATTTACTCTCAACAGCAAGCTATTATCAACTAGCATTTGCTTTAAACAAAGACACGTAAATTTACTCAAGGCTAACTAAATGACCCAAGATGAAATGAAAAAAGCAGCAGCAATTAAAGCATTAGAATTTATTGAAAATGACACTATTGTTGGTGTAGGAACGGGGTCAACGGTAAATCACTTTATCGATGCATTGGCAACCATTAAACACAACATTACCGGTGCGGTGTCAAGCTCTGAAGAGTCAAGCAAACGCCTAATTGCCCATGGTATAGAAGTATTCGATCTTAATAGCGTAGACAACTTGGATGTGTATATTGATGGTGCCGATGAAATAACCAAGCACATGAGTATGATCAAAGGCGGTGGCGCAGCACTAACGCGAGAAAAAATAGTCGCTGCCGTTGCTAAAAAATTTATTTGTATTGCCGATAGCTCAAAGCAAGTTGAGCTACTAGGTGACTTTCCTTTGCCTGTTGAAGTTATTCCTATGGCGCGAAGCTATGTGGCCCGAGAGTTAGTAAAACTTGGTGGTGACCCTGTTTATCGCCAAGGTGTTATTACCGATAATGGTAATGTTATTCTTGATGTTCACAACTTATCTATTGTCGACCCTAAAGCACTAGAAACCAATATTAATGCTATCGTTGGTGTGGTCACTAATGGCTTATTTGCACAACGCGGAGCAGATATTTTAATTCTAGGCAATAAAAACGGTGCGCAAGTAGTTAAATAACCTTTTAAAAAAACGCGTTAAATCTGCATCTAATTTAGACGATATAGTACTTTAGAGTTGTTACACTATATGTTATTGTAATGATGTTTATAGATATCTAGCCATCTAAACCAAAACTAATTAATCGTCAACTTAATAAGTGAAGCCATACCTTATGAGCACAAATAAGAATTCATTAGCAAAAGACAAAATTAAAATTTTATTACTTGAGGGCGTACATCAAAGTGCCCTTGAAGAATTAAGAGCTAAAGGGTATTCAAATATTGAATACCTTAAAACTTCATTAACTGATGCTGATTTAAAAGAGAAAATAGCTGACGTTCATTTTATTGGTATACGCTCGCGTACTCAATTGACCGATGACGTTTTAAGCCATGCCAAAAAGTTAGTGGCTATTGGTTGTTTTTGTATTGGTACTAATCAAGTCGATATTGTAGCCGCACAAAAACGTGGTGTACCTGTATTTAACGCGCCCTTCTCAAATACGCGCTCTGTGGCTGAATTAGTGTTAGGTGAAACCTTACTATTGTTACGCGGCATTCCTGAAAAAAGCGCTAAAGCACATCGTGGTGAATGGTTTAAGTCTGCCGTTGGTTCAGTAGAAGCGCGTGGTAAAACCTTAGGTATTATCGGCTACGGTCATATTGGTACACAATTGGGTATTTTGGCTGAAACACTAGGAATGCGTGTACGCTTTTACGATATAGAAACTAAATTACCATTAGGTAATGCAAGCCAAGCACCGTCGTTAAGCACCTTATTAGGTGAAGCAGATGTTGTTAGTTTGCATGTACCTGAAACAGCACAAACACAAGATATGATTGGCGCTGCTGAGTTTTCAGCCATGAAACCAGGGGCAATATTTATTAATGCTTCTCGTGGTACTGTTGTTGATATTCCTGCGTTAGCGGAAGCTTTATCAGAGAAAAAAGTAGCAGGCGCGGCTATTGACGTATTCCCTGTTGAACCCAAAGGCAATGATGAAGAATTTGTTTCACCGCTGCGTGGTTTTGACAATGTAATTTTAACGCCTCATATTGGTGGTAGCACTAAAGAAGCACAAGAAAATATTGGTTTGGAAGTAGCAAGTAAGTTGGCAAAATATTCTGATAATGGTTCAAGCTTATCTGCGGTTAACTTCCCAGAGGTTTCATTACCAGAGCATGTTAACACCAGTCGCTTATTGCATATTCATCATAACCAACCCGGTGTTTTGACACAAATTAACCAAGCCTTTGCTGAGCATAACATTAATATTGCCGCGCAGTATTTACAAACAGATGATAAAATTGGTTATGTGGTGATAGATATTGAAACTGAAAATAGCCAACAAGCACTGAAAGCGTTAAAAGCAATTGACGGTACTATCAGAGCAAGAATATTGCATTAAGCCTTTAGGAGCCGTTGAACTTTCAAGGTCATTTTTGCAGTGAATTATTGGGTATTTAGACAAGATAGAGATGTTGTCATGTGGTTGTTCAGGACAATACATCTCCTGCATTGCCTAATAAGCTACATTATGCATGTAACGTCACATAAAAGACGATGATGCCGTAAAAATGACCAACAAACGCTATTTGAAGGATTAGGCTAACAGCATTTTATTCTTTGTTAAGGTGTATTTGCTTAGCATGACAAGGCTACACACTACTCGCTGCGACTAAAATGCTTTTATCTCGAACAAAATTTAACCCTGAAAGATAAAGCCCCTAGTCACGTTGATAAAAAAGAGGTCATTTGACCTCTTTTTTACTCATACGGCATCCGGTTGATTTTCAGGTAATGCTAACTGAAAAGCTTCGAGTTTATTACAATTTTCAACCACGCGATTAATATAGGGATAAGCACTCATGTCAACATTAAAACGATGGGCATTGTAAACTTGTGCCACGAGACAAATATCGGCAACCGTTATTTGATCTTGAAAACAGTAACAACCCGCTGTTTGTACAAGTCGTTTTTCAATGGCATTAAAGCCTATTGTCATCCAGTGATCTAGCCAAGCACTTTTGGCTTGTGCAGCAACTTTCATATCACCTGCTAAATATTGCTGAATTCGTAAATTATTTAGCGGGTGAATATCGCAGGCAATGTCTAATGCTAGCGCCTGCACTTTTGCCCGAGTTTTGGCGTCGTCAGGGTATAAAGATAAACCGGGATAATTTGCGTCTACATAGTCAATAATTGCTAACGATTGGTTTAATGAAAAATCACCATCGACTAAGGTTGGCACCAACTGGTTTGGGTTAAGTTGCGCATAAAATTCCTGGTGCTGCTCACCACCATTTTTCACCAAATGCACCGATTCTCTTTCAAATTCTATTGCTTTTAGGTGTAAAGCAATTCTTACTCGATATGCCGCAGTAGAGCGCCAATAACCATATAGTTTCATTTAATATCCCTTTGTTCATTGTCATTATAATTTTTATAGATCAAAAGTTTTCTTCGATACTTCAACTAGCTCAAGAACAACAAAACAGCCAGGGAAAACCTAATACTCAGGATAAATGGAGGTATTCAACTATCCTGAGTCTACAAAAGGACTGCTTCGCGCTCAGTATTAACCTTGACTTTACCCTTTATACTCCACAACCGTTTGCTCAATGGCACCAAAAATACTTTCACCATTATCATCAAACATTTCAATACGAACATTATCGCCAAAGCTCATAAATGGAGTACTTGGCTTACCATCAGCGATGATCTCTAACATGCGTTTTTCGGCCAAACAACTAGATCCCGCTGAACGATCATAGTTTGAGATAGTACCAGAACCAACAATGCATCCAGCAGAAAGTGGGCGAGTTTTAGCGGCATGGGCAACGATGGTAGGAAAGTCAAAGGTCATATCAACACCACAGTTGGGTTGGCCAAATAAGTCGCCATTTAAGTGAGTTGTTAGAGGTAAGTGAAGCTTTGCTCCGTCCCAAGCACTTCCTAGTTCATCAGGGGTAATAGCAACCGGCGAGAAGGCGCTTGAAGGTTTTGAAGCAAAAAAGCCAAAGCCTTTAGCTAGCTCACCAGGGATTAAATTACGCAATGACACATCATTTACTAACATTACTAATTTAATGTGGTTAGCTGCTTGCTCAGTAGATGCTCCCATAGGTACATCACCTGTAATTACCGCCACCTCTGACTCAAAGTCAATACCATAGTCCGTTGAAGCAACCTTTATCTCGTCACGTGGGCCAACAAATGCGTCAGAGCCACCTTGATACATAAGTGGGTCTGTCCAGAAAGTCTCTGGCATTTCGGCATTACGCGCTTTTCGAACAAGTTCAACATGGTTTACATAAGCACTGCCATCGGCCCATTGATAGGCTCTTGGTAGTGGTGACTCACATTGCCTTTGGTCAAATTCAATGGCGTTGCTTATTTCACCAGCATTAAGTGCCTGGTAAACTTTTTCAAGTTTAGGGGAAACATCATGCCAATTATCTAAAGCATTTTGTAAGGTATTAGCAATATCAGGTACCGCAACAGCTTTATCTAACGTGGTACTTACCACTACTAATTGCCCATCACGAGTATTATTTTTTACTGTCGCTAACTTCATTTAAAAGACCTTTATGTGTAATTAAGTACTAATAATAACTACTAGTATCAATAGAGTATGATGTTCTAATTTTACGAATTTTTAGCGTGTTGTCACAAGTTAGCGACAAATCAAAACAAATAGCTGGCGGAAAAAATTGTTTACATGTTTTTTTCCACTTTTGTTTACGTTAAATATAACCCCCTTAGACTGCTTATTGCCTAGGGGCTGTGAATCTTTTGAGATTACTTTTGCAGCGAATTATTGGCTATTTATACAAGGAAGAGGCTGTGTCATGTTGTTCAGGACAATATGATCCTGCATTGTCTAATAAGCTACATTTATCC
>Ga0187827_10007704_pt1 | contig 11885 bp, 13 predicted proteins | sample ETNtaG_39_FD_167969 | JGI IMG/M metagenome (GOLD analysis project Ga0187827, IMG submission 167969) | Marine microbial and viral communities from oxygen minimum zone, Eastern Pacific Ocean - ETNP2014_SV_150_PacBio MetaG (Illumina Assembly) | ecosystem: Environmental > Aquatic > Marine > Hypoxic... | reverse complement strand
CCGTGCTGTATGAATAGTTATGATAATCATTTTCATGGTTCGCTCAATAGGAATTCGTGATACGCTAGCTCTAGCTAAGCGAATGTTAATATATTTCCTTATCTTATCATCTTCAGCAAGCTTGTCTCCAAAATCTTTACCACCATACCAATTTGACTCCCATCCTCTGATGTAGCCCAATCTGTTTCCTATCGGATTTGTTTTTTGTCCCATATTAATTATTGTCTGTATTTCTACTATCTACCACCAAAGTTACATGGTTAGATCTTTTTCTAATTCTGTGTGCTCTTCCTTGTGGTGCTGGCTGAACTCTTTTTAACATTCTTCCACTATCTACTTTTACCTCAGAAACAAAAAGCTCACTTTCATCCATTCTTTTTCCCTCATTTTTTGCTTCCCAATTGGCAAGTGCTGAAAGTAAAAGTTTCTCCATCCTTCCTGAGGCTTCTTTCGGATTTAGTTTTAATTCGCTTAAAGCTCTTTCTACATCCATGCCTCTAATCAAATCAGCAATTAGCCTCATTTTTCTTGGAGAAGTAGGACAATTATTCAACTTAGCAAAAGCTATCTTCTTTTTAGCTTCTTTCCTTAAGTTCGCGCTATTTTTTTTTCTTACACCCATTTTTTCTATTTTCTGTTACCCGAATGACCTCTAAAAATTCTTGTTGGAGAAAATTCTCCTAATTTATGCCCTACCATATTTTCGGTAATAAATACCGGAATAAATTGTCTTCCGTTATGTACTGCAATGGTTTTTCCAACAAAATCAGGAGTAATCATTGATGCTCTTGACCAAGTTTTTACTACCGAATTTTTACCACTCTCATTCATTGCATCAATTTTTCTCTGCAATTTAAAATGTACAAACGGTCCTTTTTTTAACGATCGTGCCATAGTTTATTTCTTTTCCCTTCTTTCAATTATATACTTGTTTGACGGCTTTTTCTTAGATCTTGTTTTGAATCCTTTTGCAGGAATTCCATTTTTACTTCTTGGATGCCCACCAGAAGCTTTCCCTTCACCACCACCCATTGGATGATCGACAGGATTCATAGCAACTGGCCTTGTTCTTGGTCTTCTTCCCAGCCATCTGTTCCTTCCAGCTTTTCCTTTTCTGGCCAGCTGTGCTTCCGCATTTGAAACAGAGCCAATAGTTGCCATACAGGTAACTAATATTTGTCTTATCTCACCAGAAGTTAATTTGATAGTAGCATACTTTCCGTCCCTTGCCATAAGTTGAGCAAATGCACCAGCACTTCTTACCATGAGTGCTCCTTGACTTGGTCTTAATTCCAAATTATGAATAATAGTACCCAATGGGATTTCAGAAAGAGGCATTGCATTTCCTATCTCAATTGGAGAGCCTTTACCTGAAACAACTTCCGTTCCCACCTTCAAACCATTAGGAGCGATAATGTATCTTTTCTCTCCATCCACATAATGTAAAAGTGCAATGTTAGCAGTTCTATTGGGATCGTACTCAATGGTAGCCACTTTTGCAGGAACACCAAACTTTTCTCTTTTAAAATCAACTAATCTATATCTTCTTTTATGACCACCACCAACATGTTGGATTGTCATTTTACCCCTATCATTTCTACCCCCTGTTTTTTTATACTTTTTTATTAAGCTTTTTTCAGGAGTTGATGTGGTAATTGTATCATAGGAAAGCACAATTCTGTGCCTTTGCCCCGGTGTTGTTGGTTTTAATTTTCGTACTGCCATTTTCTTTAAATATTACTATAAAAATCGATTGTATCACCATCTGCTAATTGTACAATCGCTTTTTTGTATGTTTTAGTTTTTCCTATTATCTGACCTGATTTTGTTCCACGAACTCTTTTTTTACCGATACAAACCATGGTTTTTACGCTATCGACAGTAACATTGTAGGCCTTCTCTACTTCCTTTTTTATCTCTATCTTGTTGGCGTTTCTGTCCACAACAAAACCAAAACGATTGAGCTTCTCGCCTTGATCAGTCATTTTTTCAGTGATTATGGGTTTTATTAAAATACTCATTACTTTAATTATTAAAAGTTTCTTCTATTTCCTTTACTGAGCCCTCCAAAATAAGCAACTTATTTGCATTCATAATCTCATAAGTGCATAAATCAGAAGCTCTTACTACCTTTGCTTTTTTCAAATTTCTGGACGACAAAAATATATTTTTATTGGCATTAGATAGCACCATTAAGGTCTTGCTATTTAGTTGATCCAAATTATTTAAAATATTCAAATACTCTTTTGTTTTAGGAGAGTCAAAAGAAAAGTCTTCTAAAACAATGATATTATTATCTTTTGCTTTATAGCTTAATGCTGATTTTCTGGCTAATCGTTTCACTTTTCTATTCAGTTTAGAGTCATAGTCTCTTGGCTTAGGACCAAAAGTTCTACCACCACCTCTGAATATAGGATTCTTAATATCACCAACCCTTGCCATACCACTCCCTTTTTGTTTTCTAATCTTCCTGCGGCTACCTGTAATCTCACCCCTCTCCTTGGTTTTACTTGTTCCTCTTCTTTGGTTAGCCAAATATTGTTTTACATCCAAATAAATAGCATGATCATTTGGCTCAATGCCAAAAATATTCTTTTTCAAATCTACCTTTTTGGCGGTTTCTTTTCCTTTTATATTATGTACTGCTACTTTCATTATTTCTCAATTATTACATATGAATTATTAGCACCCGGAACAGCTCCTTTTACTAAAACAATGTTTTTTTTCGGCATTACTTTAAGCACTTGCAAATTTTCCACTTTAACCCGAACATTTCCCATTTGTCCTCCCATTCGCATTCCCTTAAATACTCTTGCAGGATAAGATGCTGCACCAATCGAACCAGGATGCCTTTGTCTGTTATGCTGACCGTGGGTTGCATCATTTACTCCCTTAAAACCATGTCGTTTTACAACCCCTTGAACCCCTTTTCCTTTGGATGTGCCTGCAACTGTTACAAAAGATCCTTCTTCTAAAATATCAACCGTAATGGTATCTCCTAAATTTACTTCCTCCTCATGCATTTCAAACTCCACTAATTTCTTTTTTGGTGTAGTTTTGGCTTTACTGAAATGACCTGCTAATGCTTTTGTCATTCTTCTTTCTTTTTGCTCATCAAAAGATAGTTGCACAGCAGTATAACCATCTACCTTCTCCGTTTTTAGTTGAGTAACCACACAAGGTCCTGCCTGAATGATAGTACAAGGAATATTTTTCCCGTCCTCATTAAAGACACTTGTCATTCCTATTTTTTTACCTATTAAACCTGGCATCTTTTCTTTTTTTAAATTACTTTAATTTCTACATGAACTCCACTAGGAAGTTCTAATTTCATTAGCGCATCAATCGTTTTGGAAGATGAGCTATATATATCCATTAATCTTTTATGGGCTGAAAGCTGAAATTGCTCTCTAGATTGTTTGTTAACATGCGGAGAACGCAAAACGGTATAAATCTTTTTATGCGTTGGAAGAGGAATTGGACCACTAACAATTGCGCCTGAGTTTTTTACTGTTTTTGCAATCTTTTCAGCTGATTGATCAGCAAGAGTATGATCAAACGATTTTAATTTTATTCTAATTCTTTGTGACATATATTTAATTTTGTACCATTGTTCCTTTTATTTTTTCAATTACCGCTTCTGCAATATTCTTGGGCGCTGGTTGATATTCAGCAAACTCCATAGTGGAAGTTGCACGCCCAGATGTAATAGTTCTAAGAGTCGTTACATAACCAAACATTTCAGAAAGAGGAACTTTTGCATTCACTACTTGCGCTCCTGCTCTGGAGTCCATACCTTCCAATTGCCCTCTTCTTCTGTTCAAATCAGCAACCACATCTCCCGTATTTGCCTCTGGGGTTACTACTTCTAATTTCATTATTGGCTCCAATAATACTGGTTTAGCTTGCTTGCAGGCTCCTTTAAAAGCAATTTTTGCACAAATCTCAAATGATAGTGCATCAGAATCCACATCATGATAAGAACCATCAAATAATCTCACCTTCATAGTGTCGATAGGATAACCCGCTAAAACACCATTTTTCATGGCCATCTCAAATCCTTTTTGAACAGATGGAATAAATTCTCTTGGAATATTTCCTCCTTTTACTTCATCTACAAATTGCAATCCTTCTCCTTCAAAATCAGCATCCATTGGCGAAAGTTCAAATTGGATATCGGCAAATTTACCTCTACCACCCGATTGTTTTTTATAAACTTCTCTTGTAGTTATTGAGGTTGTAATCGATTCTTTGTAAGATACCTGTGGGGCACCTTGGTTACATTCTACTTTAAATTCCCTTTTCAATCTGTCGATTATAATTTCTAGGTGCAATTCTCCCATCCCTGAGATAATAGTTTGATTAGAATCTTGGTCGGTACGGATTGTAAAAGTAGGATCTTCCTCTGCTAATTTACCTAAAGCAACACCCAATTTATCCACATCTGCTTGTGTTTTTGGCTCAACCGCAACTCCAATTACAGGATCTGGAAAAGTCATGGACTCCAATGTAACTGGCTTATCCTGATAAAGCGTATCTCCTGTTCTGATATCTTTAAACCCAACTGCCGCACCAATATCACCTGCTTCAATACAATCAATAGCATTTTGCTTATTCGAGTGCATTTGGAATATTCTTGAAATTCTTTCTTTATTGTTTGTTCTGGAATTCATTACATAAGAACCAGCGTCTAACCTACCAGAATACATTCTGAAAAAACATAACCTTCCTACATAAGGATCGGTTGCAATTTTAAATGCCAAAGCTGCCATTGACTCAGATGAATTTGGTTCTCTTGTTTCTACTTCATCAGTATCAGGATGGGCTCCTTCCACAGCACCGACATCCAGTGGGCTGGGAAGGTAAGACATTACCGCATCCAACATAGTTTGCACCCCTTTATTCTTAAATGCAGAACCACAAAGTATTGGCGTAATATCCATAGCAATTGTTGCTTTTCTGATGGCAATCATCATCTCTTCTTCTGTAATGCCATCCGGATCATCAAAAAACTTTTCTAATAAAGTATCATCTTGCTCTGCAACTGATTCAATCAATTTTTCTCTCCATTCGGCAACTATATCTTTCAAATCTTCTGGAATATCAATTTCTTCAAAAGTCATTCCCATATCCTCTTCATTCCAAACGATTGCTTTATTATTGATTAAATCAACAACTCCTCTGAAATCTTCTTCCGAACCGATAGGAACTTGCAAAGGAATAGGATTTGCTCCTAAACGTTCTCTTATCTGGCTTACCGTTTCAAAAAAGTCGGCACCAGAACGGTCCATTTTATTTACAAAACCTATTCTTGGCACATTGTATTTATTTGCTTGTCTCCACACAGTTTCTGATTGTGGCTCCACACCACCAACCGCACAAAAAAGTGCAACCGCACCATCCAATACTCTAAGTGAACGCTCTACCTCAACGGTAAAATCCACATGGCCTGGAGTATCAATGATGTTCATTTTATACTCATTTCCTCTGTATTCCCAGAAAGTAGTAGTAGCTGCAGAGGTAATGGTAATTCCTCTTTCTTGCTCTTGTTCCATCCAATCCATAGTAGCGGCACCATCATGCACCTCACCAATTTTATGCGAAATTCCTGTATAATACAAGATTCTTTCGGTAGTAGTGGTTTTACCGGCATCAATGTGTGCCATGATACCAATGTTTCGATTATATGTTAAATCATGTTTAGCCATTTCTAATTAATCAATTTAAAACCTGAAATGAGCGAATGCTTTATTAGCTTCTGCCATTCTGTGAGTGTCTTGTTTCTTTTTAAATGTAGCCCCTTCTTCTTTGTAAGCAGCTAATATCTCACCTGCCAATCTCTCGCACATTGTTTTTTCATTCCTTTTTCTTGTAAATCCAATCATCCATTTCATTCCTAATGAAATTTTTCTGTCATCTCTTACAGGTTGAGGGATTTGAAATGTTGCACCTCCAATCCTTCTACTTCTTACCTCAACAGCAGGCATTATATTTTCTAATGCTTTTTCCCAAACTGCAACTGCTTCTTCCTCTGTTACTTTGGTTGATATAATATCCATTGCATCATAAAAAATTTGATAAGCAGTATTTTTTCTGCCATCAAGCATCAAGTTATTTACAAACCTTGTGATTAAGGTGTTTCCAAACTTTGGATCTGGTAATAGAATTCTTTTTTTAGCTCTTCCTTTTCTCATTTGTTAAAATAGTAAATTATTTTCTCGGCCTCTTAGTTCCGTATTTTGATCTTCTTTGTGTTCTTCCATCTACCCCTGTAGTATCTAATGCGCCTCTTACAATATGATACCGAACTCCTGGTAAATCTTTTACTCTGCCACCTCTTACAAGCACAATAGAGTGCTCTTGCAATGCATGACCCTCACCGCCAATGTAAGCATTTACTTCATTTCCATTAGTAAGACGAACCCTTGCTACTTTCCTTAGTGCAGAGTTTGGTTTTTTAGGGGTTGTAGTATAAACCCTAGTACAAACTCCTCTTCTTTGAGGGCTGCTACCCAAGGCTAAGGACTTGCTTTTTTTAACTAGCTTTTGTCGGCCTTTTCTTATTAGTTGTTGTATCGTTGGCATAAAATATTATACTTTAATCCTTATTAAAATGGGCGGCAAATGTATGAATTTATTAATACAACAGAAAACGAAAAATTGTTTTTTTTACTATAACCTTTTTGGGTAAGAAAAACAAAAGTGCCAAAAGACACTTTTATTCTGATTTTTGAGCTTAGGAATAGGTGTATTTTTTTGTTAAAAAATGTTAATTTTTGGCCACCAATTTGCTTTGAACATCATTTGGGACAATTGCGTATTCGCTAAATCGGCTAGTAAAACTGCCTTTTCCTTGCGTAATGGATAACAATGCAGTGGAATATCTATCCAACTCAGCCAAAGGTGTTTTGGCTTTAATTATCTGATAATGCCCTTTGGTCTCCATCCCCAACACTACCGAGCGCCTTCCTTGTAAATCGGTCATTACATCTCCCATCAAGTCTTCTGGCACCATTACCTCTAATTCCTGAACTGGCTCCATTAGTTTTGGTTTTGCATTTAAAAAAGCTTCCCGAAAAGCCATTTTTCCTGCAATTTTAAAAGAGATATCATTAGAATCTACTGGATGCATTTTTCCATCATAAAGCATTACTCGAACATCTCTGATATAGGATTTCGTTAGTGGGCCTTCACTCATAAGTTCCAAAACACCTTTTTGCACTGCCGGAATGTATCTTTCATCAATCACACCTCCTACTATACAATTATAGAAAATAAGTTTTCCACCCCAATCTAACTCTACTTCTTCTTTTTTTCTGACTTTATACTCAGTTGGGTCTGGCATTCCTTCTTTGAATGGCTCTATTTTAATATACACTTCCCCAAACTGCCCAGCACCACCTGATTGTTTTTTGTGTTTGTAATTGGCAAGTGCAGAAGTTCGAATAGTTTCTCGATAAGATATTTTTGGTTGTTTGTAATCTATTACCAATTTGTATAAATGCTTTAATCGCCATTTTACCAATGAAAGGTGTAATTCGCCTTGCCCTTGAATAATGAGTTGCTTTAATTCCTTTGCATAAAATACTTTAATGGTTGGGTCTTCTCTTTGGATATCATCAAGCGCTTCACTTACTTTTTCTTCATTTTCCTCATTTTCTACTACTATTGCCATGGTAACTCTTGGTTCAGGAAATTCGATAGGACTAATTGCAAAATCTTCCCCTTTTTCGTGAAGAGTATGGTTGGTTTTAGTTGATTTTAATTTCAGGGTTGTGCCAATATCGCCAGCATAAATTTTATCCACCGGATTTCTTTTGTTGCCATCCATTACTTGCAACTGATTTATTCTTTCGTTTGATCTCGTTTGTTGATTGACCAAATCCTTACCTGTTTCAAGCACACCTGAAGTTACCTTGAAAAAAGACAAAACCCCCAAATGTGGTTCAATTACTGTTTTGAAAATGAAAAGGGAAAGTGGTCCATCAGAACTGCAAACAATATCAGCCCCTTTTTTAGATTGTTCTGCTGGCATATCAGCAGCAGATGGGCATACATTGGAAATAAATCCCATCATTCTTCCACTCCCCATATTGTGTTTTGCCGAAAGACAGAAAACAGGATACACATCATTTTTCATCATGCCAATTCTAAGTCCTTTTCGCATTTCATCTTCATCTAATTCTCCTTTATCAAAATAAAGTTCCATTAAATCATCATCATTTTCGGCCGCTTTTTCTACCAGTTCATTGTGCAGTTTGTCTGCTTTTTCTTTTTCTTCTTCTGGAATTGGGTGCTTGGCAGGCTTACCTCCTCCCTCTGGAAACTCATACATAACCATTTTCAGTAAATCAATTATTTTGTTGAAACCATCCCCTTGGTTTACTGGATATTGCATAATGGTTACCCCATTGCCGAAACTCTCTTTCATTCCAACAATAGCAGAATCAAAATCGGCCTGGGAATGATCAACTGCATTGATAGCCAGAAGCATTGGTTTTTTATAATGCTGGATGTGATTCCAATGCAATTCTGTACCAACCTCTACGCCATTTTTGGCATTTATTAGCATTATACAAGTATCGGCAACACGCATGGAGGAGACTACTTCCCCAATAAAATCGTCAAAACCTGGCGTATCAATAATGTTTAGTTTGGTACCTCTCCATTCGGTATGCAGTGAGGTGGCATAAACGGAATTCCCTCTATCGTGTTCTATTTCATGATAATCGGAAATGGTGTTTTTCTCCTCTACCGTTCCTCTTCTTTCAATTACTCCTCCTTCAAACATCATAGTTTCGGCCAAGGTAGTTTTTCCTGATTTTGTGCTTCCGATAAGCACTAAGTTTTTAATATCGTTTGCCTGAAATACTTTCATAGTCGTAATATTTTTGAGTTTTGTTTTGCTTGTCTTATTTTGCGACAATAAAAATAGAAATTTTTTATTAATCTCAAAATTAAAGTACTTATATTTTTAATTTAGTCCTCCCAAGAGAGTAATTTTTTATAAAAAGAAAATGCTAAAATAATTTTGAAAAGTGAAAAAAATTGTTTTAACTTTATCGGCAACTAAAAAACCCAAAATCTATGATTATTACATTTAATGAACTCCGAGAACTTAAAGACAAATTACCAAACGGTAGTATGAAAAAAATTGCAGATAAACTGGATATTGAAGAAGATACCGTTAGAAACTATTTTGGCGGGACACATTACAAGGAAGGAGAAGGCACAAGTGCTGGCATTCATATTGAAAGAGGTAGAAATGGCGGCTATGTACAAATTGATGATGACAGAATATTGGAAATTGCAAGAAAAATGATTCAATAATATTTATACACTTCCGGCACCTTTATTTCAAAATTTATTTGCTGTACAATAAAGGGTAAACATGGTTAAGTTTATCCTTCAGAATTTTATTGACTTCATTTTTATACTTTGAAAAAGTATTACTCTTAAAACTTAAATCAATGAAAAAACTAATTTTATTTTTAGCACTACTTCCTTTTTTAAACTATGGCCAGATAATATCACCATGTTCTTCAAGCGATACTGTTTTTTGTGGACCTCATGCATATGATTATACTTTTAATAGAACTAGAGGATTGTGGTTCCAAGCAAAATCTTCATTTAAGATTGTAGGGGTAATAGCAGGTGATGGAAATGCGCAAGGAGTAAATGCAACGCATCAATCGATAGAGATTATACAATTTACTAATGGAGCTCCACTTGCATTTGGATTTACTAATCCTCATACTGTATTATTTTCTACAATTAACACCCCCTGGGAATGGATCTCATGTAACGCTCAAATAGATTCTGGTGGTTATTACGCTATAGTAGGAGCAAAGAATGACTCAATACCATTCGATATGTATAATACCTATCTATCAGGCACAAATAAGTTATTTATTAATGGGGATTCAACCGAAATCTATAGAGCGGGTATTCAATATGCTATTTGCCTTGGTACAGCAGCGAGTGGTCAATATTTTGATGATGGACTACATACAGCAGGAAGAATACATTTTATTACGGAAACAGATAACAATCCTCAAGCACAAATTAATCAGGCCGGTCAATTATACCTTGATGTATCTGTTTTGGGAGGATTGGCTCCTTATTCTTTTTCTTGGAGTACAGGTGAAATAACACAAATAATAAGTCCACAAGCAAATGGTAATTATTGGGTATTAATTACAGATGCAAATGGGTGTATTTCAGATACAGCATACTATAATGTAACTTTTTTTCCATCAGCTTTAGATGATTGTTTAATTGATAACTCAAAAAGATTAAATAATATAAGAAATATACTAGGAGAACCGACAAAACCTAAGCCTAACACTACTCTTTTTTACATCTATGATGATGGTAAGGTTGAGAAACGAATTGTTATTGAATAACTAGTCGTTTGTGGTAAGTTTCACCATCCATTTTTACTTCTAAGAAGTAAATTCCTGATGCTTTCTTACCCCTTTTAATGGTGAATTGTTCTGATTGTTTCAAATCGTAAGTTTCAATAGCGTTACCACAAACATCTAATATTTTTATAGAAACCACATACTTCAAAGTACCAAATTCTAAAATAGTCTCTCGCTTAAATGGGTTAGGATAAATCGTGAATTCTTCTGTTTCAATAATTTCAACAGCAGTGATAACAATGGTATTTGAAACTGCCATACAACCGTTTGCATCAGTAATGGTAAGGGTGTATGTGCCAGAATTATTAGCAATAATATTATGGCTAGTTTGTCCACTACTCCATTGGTAAGAGTATGGTGGTGTGCCTCCGTTTACTGTGCCTGTGCTTACTAATTGATTACCATTTTGGGTTATACTAACAACCAATGTGGTTGGCTCAGCAACTATAAAAATATCGGTTTTGTAGCAGTTGTTGTTGTCAGTTATATCCACTGAATAAGTGCCAGCAGCAAGATTGTTAATGCTAGCTGAATTCTGTCCATTACTCCATACATAAGAGTAAGCTGGTGTTCCTCCTGTTGCTGCTATTGTTATGCTTCCGCTACTTTGTCCGTTACAAAGCGCATCATTTACAGTAGCGTTTGTCATTATCTCAGCTGGTTGCGTTATGGTTATCGTGTCGGTAGTTGTACAGCCAGGATAAGAACCAAAAGAATCGGAATAATGGGCAAAAAGCACATAAGTTCCAGCTGATAAATTATCTGCAATAGTATCTGTTCCAAAACTGTTTCCAACTAAATCTTCCCAACTATACTTATAGTTTGGTGCAGCCATTGGGTCTTGAACAGCAACAGAACCAGTTGGAACGCTATAACAAATAAGATGCTGCACAGTGGCAGGATCGATAGTGGCATAAGTAGCAATAGTTGTACCAATAGTTTGTTGGCTATTTCCGCCTTGTATTAGAGTGCTTTGGCAGTCATTGGTATCTGTTAAACTTATGGTATAAATGCCAGAGCAAATTCCCGGAAAAGTAATGGTATCACTTAAAATTTGAGAAGTAATTACATTGGTCGTACTATTATTAGTTGCAATACCAAAGTAAGGAAAAGTTCCTCCTAAAATATCAAGAGTAACTGTTCCGTTACAAGCTCCTAAACAGCTTTCATTAGAGGAAAGGTAGGAAGTATATTGCAATAAATCTGGCTCAGTAAGGTTGATGTATCGATTAATCAAACAGCCATTGGTATCTTCAATAGTTACCGAATAAGTCCCAGCAAAAAGATTCTCAATAGTATCAGTCGTAGATGTGTAATTGTTTGGTCCAAACCATTGATAAGAATAAGGAGCATGTGCAGAATCTGCTGTTACAATTGCCATTCCGTCATTAGCTCCAAAACAACTTACATTTACACCACCTACATGTAATTGCGTGTTAATTGTGGCTGTCATTGTGGCTG
>Ga0187827_10007699_pt1 | contig 11891 bp, 9 predicted proteins | sample ETNtaG_39_FD_167969 | JGI IMG/M metagenome (GOLD analysis project Ga0187827, IMG submission 167969) | Marine microbial and viral communities from oxygen minimum zone, Eastern Pacific Ocean - ETNP2014_SV_150_PacBio MetaG (Illumina Assembly) | ecosystem: Environmental > Aquatic > Marine > Hypoxic... | reverse complement strand
GTCATCTCTACCACTGGTACAGGAGCTTCAGGTGATATTCTAGTGACTTTTCCGTAGATATAATGATCAAGCATGAGATCACCAACTACAAGAATTTTCAATTTTTTGTAATCTCCCAAAACTATATCCAATAACACCCAGCGATTATAGGACAAATGCATTCAGAACATCCATCGCAAGTTCCTGAGCCATTTCTCGGTCCTGACGGCCCCATATATTATTCATGAAAAACTCATCATCATCCTTGTGATCGGAAATGAGATCAGAAGAGTTAGAATGCCCCAATGTATGTCCTTTTTTAAATTTACTTATTTTCGATAGTTTGAATTTCCGAATCTTTCCCGCTGACTCGTCCAATCCTCTAAATCAGAAACGACTTTTGGTGAGCTATGCTGCATCTCTTCAAAGGTCTTAACCTTTCTGGCAACGAGAATATGGTTGTCCCGCAGATGAGGGATTATGCGGATGGAAAGCTTGCGGATTTCATCAACCAGACGTCCTTTTAGTGAGAGATTGCGAAGGTCTTTACGAATCAACTTTCCAGCCTCGATCCGATACTGCCCGAACTCAGCCTCATAAAAATGGTGTTCCACCACCTCAAACCCACTCCATTCGAGTAGCTGAAACAATTCAACCTTTGAATACTCCCGAAAATGCGGACGCCAGTCACCCTTGTAAAACAAGTTGCCCGCAATTAGAGGTACGTTGCAACTACGCCCTCTCAGCATTCCGAATAGAGCACCAAAGCGGGTCAAATTGTCTGTGGTGAGCACAATAACCGCGTCATTTTTGCAAACCCTGTTTATCTCCTGCAGAGGATAGAAGGGGTCAAAAAAATGTTCGACCACATCCGTAAAAACGACAAAATCTACGGACTCTGCCTCCAGCGGTATGATGGTAGCTCGGCCCTCGTCCAAATGCAGGCGGGGATCCAAGTCGCACTCCAGTAAAGTAATACCCAATTTAGTCATACTAGTCTGAAATTCTTCATGAAATCCGAGGCCTAATCCATAGAATATCTGTGGTTTTAAAGATAGATGCTCAAAACATATTTGAGGGACAATACCAGGATAAACTCCTAAATCAAGGAAGATCTTTTTACCTTCTTGAAAGCGATCAATCATTTTTGTAATGAGTCTGAATCTTTCAAAATTAATAAGAAGCATATCATTATTTTCTAGGAACTTATCCGGGTGCGATTTAATTATAGTCCATAAATAGGGTGAATACTTTTCCAGGTAGGTAATGAAATTATCAGTTTTCATTTAAAGGGAAATTATTTTTAGGTTTTGCAATAATTACAGATCCACTTTTGTCTGGAGTAGGGATAGGTATCACAGGAAGTTTTGTAGCATATTCATCAACTGCTTTTCGCGCGCCAGGCCAAGCATTGTAATCATGTACTACAATAAATCCTCCCGGATTGAGGAGAGGATAAAAGAAGTCTAATGCCTTGATGGTAGGTTGATATAGATCTGCGTCAATATGGACAAAACTAAAGGACGGTATTTTTTTTATTTGTCGAAGAGAGTCCGGAAACGTTCCTGCAATGAAATTTACATTGTCATTTTTGGGTTTTATAAAATTTCTTACCGAAGACAGTGATGTATCCATAAAATCTTTGTTATTAACCTTTAGAGATGTAGTTAAGAGTTCACTTTGAATGTCTTGTGAACTAAATCCTTCAAATGTATCAAACAAATAGAGTTCACGTTCTGGCACATAATGATGGATAAGTTTAGCCGTTAGACCCTTGTAAACTCCTAGCTCTGCCAAAGAACCTTCAATATTGTGAAATATAATATTTCGTAGCAAAAGGATCAACATATCTCTTCTGCAATTATCCCAAGGATCTAGATCTGAAATTGTTCTTAATTGAGAATCTCCATTAATAAAAAAACCCCCATTATCATTCACAAAATCCAGTTCTAAATCAAAACTTGACTTATTTATATCCATCTGGCTCTGCAGGTAAATAGTTTTATCCTGCATATATCTGGAAGTGAGCATAAGTATCCTCAGAAAAATACGCCTACGTATTTGTTTCAGAAACTGCTTCATAAACAAGATTTTTAATTTGGTATTATTTACTTCTTTAAAAGTTGAGAAAAACTACCAGAATTAAAATTATTATACTCAAACCTAAATCTTCTTTTGGTATGACTGAAGATACAATTTAACTCCTAGTTCTAAATCAACAGTAATATCATCAAAGCCCGCCTTTTGAAGTTTATTCATTTCTGCGCAAGTATACGCTTGATAATAATCCAATAAATCTTTTGGAAAAGGGATGTATTCACTATTAAGAGACACATTACTATTAAGCAAGGCATTAGCTAATTCATTAAATGATTTTGCTTTTCCAGTACCAATATTATATATACCGGATTCCAAATTATTACTAAGTATATATAAGGTCATTTTCAATGCATCTTCTATATAGATAAAATCTCGTTTTTGATCCCCTGCATTGAATCCATGAGAGGCATCAAAAAGTTTGATATTTTCTCCCCGCTCTAATTGTTGAATAAAGTGCCAAACTACACTTGCCATACGACCTTTGTGGGCCTCGCCAGGTCCATAAACATTAAAGTATTTAAGACCAGCCCATTGAACCGGCGTTATTTTTTGGGTCAAAACCCATTGATCAAAATATTGTTTACTTTGACCATAAGGATTTAAAGGTTTTAATTGGGGAATAAGCTTATGATCATCTGAAAAACCTAATTTACCATCTCCATAGGTAGCAGCACTGCTGGCATAGATAAATTTTGAATCTAATTCAATTGCTGTATCCCACAATTTTTGTGAATAAACAATATTATTCTCATAAAGGTAATCTATATTTTTCTCAAGAGTATCTGAACAAGCACCAAGATGGAAAATAGCCTGGATATTCAAAGATTTATTTTCTTTTATCCAATTCCAAAAATTATTAATACCAACTGTTTCTTTAAACTTTAGATTATTTATATTCCGTTTTTTCTTTAAATATTTTATATCATCAACAAGAATTAAATCATTTCTGTCCATTGAATTCAAATATTTTACAAGACTTGATCCAATAAATCCAGTAGCACCAGTAACAATAATCATTATATTATGAACTCATTTATAGTGATTGCTGATATACCAAACAATTCCAGAAGTACTGTCTCTGTTAGATCGATTTGCTGGTCACTATATTTCAAGCAAATCAATAATATGACTTTTAACCACCTTTGTGGATAAGTCAGCTACACACGGGCCGGGCTGCCCAAATGATACATCAAATATACATTTATGATAACAGCCGAAACAATCCAAATGACGATTATAGACCACCCTCGTGAAATTAGGATCCTGATTAGGATAAGGGAAAAACTTTCCCAAGGGTACAATTCCGGCCAGTAAGCAAATCAATTTTGCTTTCATCGCAATAGCCATATGAGCCGCCATACTGTCATTTGAAATAACTATCTTTGAATTCTTGATGAGATAGACCATTTGCCTCAACGACAACTTGCCTGCCAAATTATTTTTCGGACTCAGTTTTAGACCTGCAACAAATACTTCTTCTATGAGACCAGCTTGGTCTGAACTACCTGTGAAAAATACTTGACCTTCGTACTCTTTAAGAAGCCACTTCGCAATTTTCTGAAATTTTTTACTCGGCCAACTTTTCAAAGGGTGGCCCGCGTATGGAGAAAAAACGAAATATTCCTCTGTATTCCCAATTAAGTCCTTTACTATTTCGGAGTCTTGTGCAGTATAAATTAATTTTGGTTCGAAAGAGGTCGCCAACTTCCCTCCTAAATTATTGATAAATACTCTATAAGCCGTCAATTCATGCTTATTCTCTGACACCTTAGGAAATAACTTCGTATAATAATGATTATTACGGTTTTTATACTTACTAGAACCATTAATACGATAACCCCTTTCAAAGCCTATTTTCTCTTTTGCTCCGATATATCGGACGACTAAGTCCATGTTTTCTGTTCTCGCTAGATTAGGATTTAAAAGCAAATCTGCATCAATTTTTTTCAGATATAGAAGATGTCGTAGTCTATTTAAATAATTACCTATCCTTAAATCATTTGAGGCAATAGAAATAAACTTATCAACCCAAGAATCTTTATTCCCAACTTTTATCTCAATAAGATTTTCCCAAGAAGCCTCGCCTACAAGAATTATATTCCATTCAGTAAATGAGTAATACTTACGAAACCTTTTAAGAATATCTGTAAAGATTATATAATCTCCAATTGCATCTAACTGGACGATAACTAATTGTTTTTTACTTTTGTCATTTTTTCTGAGGAAAAAAGTGACTGTCCCTATGAGGGCGAATTCTAAATTGAATATCACATTTTTTAGGATGCTTTTCACTTGTTTTGAGAAGAAAAAAATTAAATTAAATTAGTTTTGATAATGTGGTCCCACATTCGTTCATCAGCGCGGCCATCCGGAAGATAATAATAATCAATGAAAAACTTGTCAGATTCCTTTTCCGATATCATGCCGGATCTTCCGGCTAACGTCTCATTAAGCCATTCATCAAACGATTGAGCGTCATGAAACAAAGGAATTCTATGGTCAATTTCCCGTGGCGAAAACATACTAATCGGCTGGAGTACAGCGGTTGGAATGCGAAACAACAAAGCCTCATATATCAGATTCGAATGTCCACATAACAATGCCCTTGCTTTAGGAAGAAGGTCTATAGTGGAAGTTCCAAGTACTAGTTCGATATTCAGATGGGATAAATTTCTCTTAATCAAATATTTGATCTGTTTACAATCATTAGTTATGTGATGAGTCATCAATATATTCCATCTATTTTTTGGGTGCCACCCAGATAGCATCTTCAATAAATACCACGAATCATTTGAAGATAGCGCTACGATGATGGTTGGGCTTTTCAAATTGTTCAATAATGCATTGTTTTGAATTCTATTTTGTTTTACCGGGCTCGCTTTTTCCAGATAACGTTTAATTTTGAGTGAACCTATAATCTTTATCTTGTCTATAGGATAAAATTCGGACAAGACTTGCTTGTATTGCTCTCCGTGAGCCATGTACTGATCAGGCATAGGGCAATAGTGAACATAATCATTGCTGCCTTCCTGCAAGAATTCCGATTTCCGGTTATAAGCCTCACCGTAATTTCTCGATAACTGTGAATGCTGTAAAGCATAAAAAGTAGCATTGGCTTCGGTCAGATTTTTTAGATGATAATCAGCACGTGTTTCAATAAAGAATTCAGCATAATTTACAATAGTCTGCCGATGCTGCATCACCTGAAGGAAACGCATAGTCGCCAGACCTCGGAGTTTGCAATATTGCATCAAACCAAAATAACTATGACCCCAATGATCTAGCAAAATGGTAGACACATCCATACCTGCTAGTGTAAATAGGTCTAAAAACCTTTTTTGTTGCTTCCACCTCTTGAAGCGCAGATACTCCTGATATGTGCCCAAATAAGTCTTAAAAATGTCTTTGATTCCAAGTCTTGATTCCGGGAAGAAAACATGTCTTCTAGCTTTTCGCTCGAGTTGAGCTAATTCTTTCCTTAGCTTAAAGAGGGATATTTTTTTGTACTTCAAATATTGTATTACATAGACTAGATAGCTGGTCTTCATCCCATATTGATGATCCTTTAATGGAGCATCTTTTAGTTGCCGGTCATACCAGCCCTCATCATCATCCTTTATCCAGTTAGCTGGATACATGGTCGTAAACCAAATATGTTTTTTTTGGTCCGAGTAGACACCCCTATCTATAGAGAAACCATATGTTAAAAGCCAAACCTTTAAACTGCGAAACAGTGATTTGGAAAGGATAAGATGCATCCACAGAAGTGGATATTTTGATTTAATCTTTGTTTTAAGGTTTCCTTCCGCATATCGGAGGGTAACCCTTATATTTGGGAAATTTTTCTTTAATGTGCTAACAATGATAGGATCATCTGTCTCTACGGTTACATTTTTTACATACTTATTACAAAAATAGAGTATCATCAGGCGATGCAACCATTGGGGATCATCTTCAGATTCCTTCCGTACAAGGTTGTTCAGCCACCACGTTGACATGCCATTCCACTCGAGTAATTCAACCAAAGGCTTACCCAAACCAAAATCCTTCAACCTAACTTCGGCTACCCAGTCCGCATAGTCTTCTCGCAATTCGATCCAGAGTTCCCGAATTCTGGTCTTCTCCACATCAGGTAACCCTTTAAAATTGATTCTGTTATTGAAATAGGTGACTTGTATTTTCTTATTACTCATGATCTATTGAAAAACAACCTTTTTGGTATCTTAATAGGTACAATCACTGACAGGATTTTCGCTTTCGTAGATCGGGTACTGATCTTAATAACATAACTAGTTACTGATAGATCTCATTCCATTTCATATTCTATATCTGAAACATTCGCCATATTCTGTTTATTATCGTGAGCTTGAAGAAAAAGAGCTTTGCACTCTATCTTCAACTCTTAAAAAAACGCAGTCCTACTATTACACTTGCTATATATTGGCTTTGATTCATAATAAATACGATCAAGCAATTCATGGAAACCTTTTTTAATTCAATACTAATATCATTAAACAGCTTGTTTTCTTCGATTGATAAATTGTTTAAATCAACTGTCACTATTTATTTAAATCAGAACTTATGAATAATATAATTAAAAAGTTAAAACCTCGGAAATGAGGTATTTAATTCATTGGTGCCTGGAGCGTTTTTTCCAATGCTGCGGCTTCAAAGTCTTCATCTTCTTCATCAAAAAATAAATCAACAAACTCATTTTTTAATTCGTTATATATTCTATTGCCTTCAGTTGTTTCTTCCTCAGCTTTCTTTATTTCTGGCCAGCGTGATTTAGGAAATTTAACATACATATTAAATGTCTTCACTATTTTACCGACTTCTGAACGTGGAAACTGTGGCATATCTAACGGGTTTTCGTCGATACGTGCAACCAATGACTTTGAAATATCCTCATATTTTAATAATCCTAATTTCTCACATTCTGATCTTAAAGGAGTACCATGGAATGGTGTATATGCATATGCATTTCTGTCATGGGAGTTAATTTTTCGATTGAATTCAATTGTATCAAATGCCAATTCTCTTGTCTCATGAGGAAAACCAATAATGTTGTTTACGCTAAAAGGAATGTCCGAATCTTCAAAAATAGCAAAATTTTTCAACATTAATTCATTAGACACAGTCCTGTGAAGCCTTTCCCTTCTAAATTTTTCATTACCGTGTTCAATGCCGAATGAGATTCGTGCACAACCTATTTCTTTTAAGAGTTTTACTCTATCTTCTTTGATTGTTTCTATCCTGGTCTGACACCAAAAAGGCAAGCCAATATCTTGATAGATTTCCGCAAATTGCTCAAATTCACCTTTCTTCCAAGTAAAAAAGGTGTCTGCCCAAAAATAAAGATATTCGGCTCCCATCTCTTCCTTATAAAACATCAACTCTTTTTGCATATTCTCAAATGATTTTCTTCGAATGTATGATTCGCCAGTCTCTTTTCTATACATTGCTTCCTGTGATGGTGAATTACAAAAAGCACATTTGAAAGGGCATCCTCGAAAAGTTTCAACTGGAAACATACGGTAGACTTTGCCACCCATGGGTCGGTAAAACCTTGCTTCCTCAAATATTGACATGTCAATCAGAGGATTAGCATCCATATCAACCATTGTTGTGGGGTTAGTTTTGATACTACCATCTTTATTTTTTATCCAAAGGTTGGATATATCATCATATCGTTTGCCTGTTCTCATCCGTCTGCATAAAGATTTTAACGCATCTTCACCTTCACCTTTGCAGACAATATCAATTTCATCAAACCTCAAAGCTAAGTCCGGGGCAAATGTTGCAAAAACACCACCCAAAATTGTCGGGATTTTATATTTTCTGACTTGTCTTAATAAAGAAATACCTATTTCAAACATATCCTCTGTGCATGATACCGCTAATAAATCTGGGCCAAAAGATTCTACTTTTTGTTTGAAATCTAAAAATACATTTGACTTTTTAAGAGTAATCTCATTTGGCATATCATAAGGTCTTGCCATCAATTTATCAGTTTTTATTTTATCAGAATCAACTTCAGCGCCAGCACTTTCATCAAGTTTCTCGTAATAAGTTGTGTCAAATAGTTCAACATCATTACCATCTGCTTTTAGAATTGAAGATAGCAAACCAATGGCAGGAGGTAACATGTTCATGCCTCTTTGATTCGGGTAAATTAGCAGTACTTTAAAATCCATTACGAAAATCTTCCGTGATTTTTTTCATAAACAAAATGTATTTCATTTTATATCTAATCCCTTTTCTAAAGTATTTTTTACCTCAACAAATTTTATTGCTTTTATGGTTTAATAAACTTAAATGTTTGAGTCATTACTGTTATACAAGGATATTCAAAATATTTCAATTTTTCTAAATTAACTTTTTATTATATTAGATATTTCTTTTATAAGTCCAATCCTAGAAACAGATTTTTAATTGATAAATCATCAACTTTATTAAAAACCTTTGGACTAGCATTCGAGTTATGAGGGCTTAGATACACATTTTCTAATTGCCTAAATTTACTATTACTAGGTAGCGGTTCAATTTCAAAAACATCTAAGGCAGCGCCAGAGATTTCATTATTTTGTAGTGCATCTTCCAAGGCTGATTGATCAATGACTTCACCACGACTTGTATTAATTAGAACAGATTCGGGTTTCATTATTTTTAATTCTTTTTCACCAATCAAATGAAAAGAAGAATTGTTTAAATCACAGTGAAATGTTACAAAATCAGAGTTTGTCAATAATTCATTTAAATTAACCATTTCAATGTCAGTATTTTTTACATAATCCCTTGAAATCTTTCTTATATCGTTACCATAAACTTTCATGCCTAAAGCCAGAGCTTTTTGGGCTACTACTTTACCGATATGGCCCACTCCAATAATACCAAGCGATTTTTCTTTTAATGTATGTGATTCTGTTTTTTCCCACTTATTATTTATAACAATCTGATTTTTTTCAATTATTTTCCTGGAAAAAAGTAATATGTAGGCAAGAACTGTATCAGAAACTGGTTCTGAAAAAACATCTTTCACTCGCAAAACTTTTATCCCTAGCCTTTCGGCTGCATCTTTATCTATAGAATCAATACCTGTCCCCCATTTGGATATAACTTTTAGTCTCTTTGTTTGTTTTAATACATTTTCAGTTATCTTATCATCACCACATAAAATCCCATCAATGTTCTTTAATAATTCTACCAGTTCATTTTCATATAAACATTCAACCACTTCATAGGGCGGAACAACAATTTCTACTGATTTTTTATCAAACAGGTTCTTATAATTAAATATCTTCGGTAAAATTGGTGGAGCAGTTACAAGAGCGCGGTACTTATAGACCATAATTATATCATTAAAGATAGTTATCTTTTAATTTATCAATTTCCATCAATTTTCTTACTTCGATTAAGTCTGCTGGAGTGTCTACGCTGATTTTAGCATCACTGACTTCTACAGTTTTTATTTTTACTCCATGTTCAATTAACCGAAGGAAATGATTGTATTCATAAGTTTCGATTGGTGTGGGTTCCCATTCCAAGTACTTCTGAATCCATTTTTTTCTATGTGGCACAATAAATACTAATTTCCAGTATTCAGCAATATTGCCCTTATAATGACATGGTATATCATTTCTTGAACAAAATAAAATATCACCATTCAGGTCAAGCACAGCCTTGATGTCACTGGTACTGTTTTGCTTTGAAAAACGTGTAATACCAATAGAGACCTGCACTTTGTTGTCAGTAAACATGGGATCAACAATTTTATCTACATGCTCTGGATACAGCAATGGTTCATCGCCCTGGATGTTAACAATAACATCACAATCAATATTTTCACAAGCCTCTGCTATACGTTCAGTACTGTTATTATGACTTGTGCTGGTCATTATTGCTTTGATATTATGTTGCCTGGCAATTTCTGCAATTAACTCACTGTCCGTGGCAAGAAACACCTTATCCAATGTTTCTGCAAGTTCTGCCCTTTTACAGGTATGTACAAACATAGGCAGGCCACAAATATCAGCAATTGCTTTTTCATGCAGCCTGGTAGATTCAAGCCTTACTGGGATTATGCCAACAGCTTTCATATGAACGAAACTATATTCAAACAATACATTCAGATATGGCAGATGAAAGTCTATTTGAAATATCTAAGACTTCTTCATCAGTATAATTCTCATTAAAGGGTATCAAAAAAGACCGTTTTAAAAGGGCCTCCGCATTGGGGCAAGTGCCTTCAGGATATTTTTGATTGCTATAAGTAAAATTTTTACCATATTCCCCGGGATCGATAAGCGGATTTACACATTGATAGAGTGGAACTGGGTTTGCATATCCTCTTGCACAATACATGTTGTATTTGTGTTCTAACAAATCAACCAGATTGTTTCTGAATTCATTATCTGTAACAAACAATGGAAATGAATAATAAGAATGAAAGCTACTCGAATATATTTTTTGTGGCTTCACATATTCTGATAAATACGCAATATTTTGACACAGTTTTTTAGCAATACTTCTCTTTCTTTCAATTAGACTATCCAACCTTTTCAGTTGTGGTTTCAACACTGCTGCCTGCAAAGCGTTAAAACGTACATTTGGCGCCAAAAATTCATAGAAACGTTCTTCAAGTGGAAGATGCCTTTGCCAAGCTTTATCCACGCCAATAAATGCCCTTCTGTGCAGTTCTTTATCATTGGTTACGATTACACCACCCTCTCCGCAAGTAATCTGTTTACTTTGCTGAAAACTACCATAAGATATTTGCCCATAACTGCCCACCTTTTTCCCATTCCATTTCGCACCGTGGGCTTGGGAAAAATCTTCAATTAACATAATTTTGTGTTTTTCACAAAGGTCAACTAAACTATCCAAATCACAAGGATTACCTGCAAGATGCACGGCTATAACTGCCTTGGTTTTTTTGGTTATTTTTTGTTCTACATTTTTTGCAGTTATATTATAAGTCTGTAAATCTATATCTGCAAAAACAGGTACTAAATTTTCATACATAATTGGAATTACAATTCCAATATCTGCAACAGAAGTTGTAATTATTTCACTCCCTTGAGGAAAATCTAAACTAACAAGACATCCATGTAATGCCGCTGTGCCGGATGTACAGGTGACAGCATATTCTGTCTGATAATATGATGCTAGTTCTTCCTCCAGTTCATCAACAATATGACCGGTATATCTTGAAAATAAGCCGGATTTTGCTATGGAAATAAGCTGGTCCAATTCATTTTCCAGCAAAGGTTTTGGATACTGTAGATTAAACTCAAATCTTTTTTTCATTACAAATTCCTAAAATTGAGTCATGTATTTTCCGCCAGTTATTTCCAACACAGTACCCGTTATATAACTCGCCAGATCTGAACAAAGGAAAAGAACAGCGTTCGCAACTTCTTTACAACTCCCTACCCTCCCTAATGCAATTGGCTCAATAATTTTATCATAATTATCATCAATGTATTGCGAAGTCATTGGTGTCCTGATTACACCTGGAGTTATACAATTGACGCGGATACCTAATTTACCAAATTCTGTAGCACTGGACTTGGTAAACACATTGATGGCACTTTTAAAAGATGAATAGATACTTGCATTTTTCATGGGTAGTATACCTGCAAAAGAACCAACATTAACAATAGCTCCAAATTCCTCGAGGTAAGCTGATGCAAATTTTGTACCTAAGATTGTTGATTTGAGGATATTATTAAAATGAGCATCAATTTCACTGTCTTTCAGTTCATTGATTGACCCTAATGACCAAGTTCCGCAATTATTGATAAGTATAT
>Ga0187827_10007698_pt1 | contig 11892 bp, 6 predicted proteins | sample ETNtaG_39_FD_167969 | JGI IMG/M metagenome (GOLD analysis project Ga0187827, IMG submission 167969) | Marine microbial and viral communities from oxygen minimum zone, Eastern Pacific Ocean - ETNP2014_SV_150_PacBio MetaG (Illumina Assembly) | ecosystem: Environmental > Aquatic > Marine > Hypoxic... | reverse complement strand
AAGCAGGCTATTAATGAATGTACTTGCGATTAAATGACACTAGGGCAAACATATCATTGTGGGAATTATTTTAAGCAAAAAAAATCCCCGTAAGATAACGAGGATTTCAGCAGGACATTTATATTTACTAAGAGAACAAAGCCATGTGCTAATTTTTAGATTTATTTGGCCATAAAAAGGCAGATAATGCCGGTAAAACAATTACAGCGGCTAACATGTTAACCAAGAACATAAAGGTTAATAATATCCCCATATCTACTTGGAATTTCAAATCTGAGAAAAACCAAGTTGAAACACCAATCGCTAATGTCACACCTGTAATTAATACAGCACTTCCGCGCTCTTTTAATGCCGCTAAATAAGCATCATGAACACTTGAACCTTCTTTAAGCAAGCTACTCATCGTTGATAAGATATAAATACCATAATCAACGCCAATACCAACCCCTAAAGCAATAACGGGTAAAGTGGAAACAGTTAACCCTATATCTAATACTGTCATCAACCACTGAGCTAATGTAGACACAACATAAAGAGGCAAAACAACAACAATCGTAGCGCGAACACTTCTAAAACTGATTAAACAAAGCATAATGACTGCGCTATAAACATAAATCATCATTGGAAGTTGAGCTTCAGCTACCGCTTCATTAGTTGCAGCCATAACACCAACAGGCCCTGAAGCAAGCTTAAACTTAAGCTGTTCATTACCTAATTCAGCAGAGGCAAGCTTAACCTCCTCAATCACTCTGCTGATTGTTTCAGCTTTATGATCTTGTAAGAATAAAATAACAGGCATAACACTACAGTTACTATTTAACAGGCCACTTGATGAAGGGACGCGTGCAATTGACTGTACTAAGGTTTGCTGATTACGAGGGATTACACGCCAGTTTGGATTACCTTCATTATATCCTGCATTGACAATTTTAGAGATTGAAGACAAGCTCACTGCCGATTGAACCCCTGGCACATTTTCCATACGCCATTGGAAACGATCAATGGTGTTCATGGTACTATAATAAGTACATGAATCTGGCGTAGTTTCAATAACAACTGACATATAATCAACGCTGATGGCATACTTATTTGTAATTAAGAAGGTATCTTGATTGTACCTTGATGACTCATGTAATGCTGGAGCTCCAGCATGAAGCTCTCCAATTTTTAAGTGTTGAGAGTTAAGCAATCCTAAACTATACAAAATCACGGTGATCATTAAAATAATAATAGCAGGTCGCTTCGTGGCAAAATTAGCCATGACCTGCCAAATCATGCTTTCATCATCAATATTACCTGCATGATTATTTCTATCTTTTGGGGTTACCGTTAAATAAGAGACTAATAAAGGTAATAAGATTAAATTAGTTAAAATTATCATCGCAACACCTAAGGAAGCGGTGATTGCAAGCTCTCTAATGATACCAATATCAATCGATAGTAAAGTCAAAAAACCCACAGTGTCAGAAAGTAATGCTATTCCACCAGGAATTAATAACGCTCTAAAACTTGTTTGTGCTGCCGCCTCAGAGCTAAACCCTAAACTAACCTGCTTAACAACAGAATTTATCATCTGAACACCATGGCTAACACCAATAGCAAAGACAAGGAAAGGAACTAAAATAGACATAGGATCTAAGCCAAAACCTAAAGTAGAAAGCATTCCCATTTGCCAGATAACCGCCACCAAAGAACAAAGAATTGGCAATACCGTTAAACTAATCGAATGACAGAAAAAGAAAACCATTATGGCTGTGATAGCAATAGCAATAGCAAAGAATAACACAACACCTTTAGCGCCTTCAGCTACATCTCCAACCATTTTAGCAAAACCAATTACATGTACAGAAACATTTCCCTGTTCAAATTTCACTCTAACTTGTTGTTCTAATTGTTCAGCTAGTTTTAAGGTATCAAGTTTTTCGCCGGTTTCAGGATTAAAATCCAATAAAGAGGCTTTTACCATTGCACAGCTATAATCATCAGAAACTATGCTACCTACGATACCCGCCTTTTCAATATTACTTTTAACAACGGCCAAACCCTGCTCAGTTGCTTGAAAGTCAGCGGGAATAACAGGTCCTCCAGCAAAGCCATCTTCAACTACCTCGACAAAACGCGTACTGGGGGAGAAAACTGATTTAACTTGAATACGGTCAACACCAGGTATAAAGAATAGCTGGTCATGCACACCTTTTAATGCATCAAAGAATTTGGCATTGAAAATATCCCCATCATTGTTACATACGGAAATTAGGATATTATTTGCACCACCAAAATTTGCACGGTGTTTCAAATAAGTTTTCATATAAGCGTGATTTAAGGGGATGTTTTTGGTAAAAGAAGCACCTAATTTAATGTTTGTTGCTTGGTATAATAAAAATGCACTGACCAACACAAAAATCATAAGTACTAGCGACTTATGACGGAAAAGGCCAGTTTCTAAACGGTTTGCTAAGGTAATTTTCATAAAATTATATAATCCAAATTATTTCATTCTCATCAGTACTTATTATAAAGATAAGGTTTTAACACCTACATCAGAAACAACAATGAGTTTTCCATTAAACCAAACTCCAGCAATTAATGCTTTGCCGTCTTTTTGGGTGTGTATATGATAGTTCAAACCATCATCGGTGCTTTCAAGTAATATTCCATTATTAGCCAACATAAAAATTCTGTCATCATCTGTAAGCACAATATCATTAATTAATGCTGTTGTTCCTGTCGTTTTCTCCTGCCACATAGTGCCATTGTGTGAAGTTCTAAAAACATGACCACGTAGACCAGCAACCAACAAATCACCTTGTTTGGTATGTGCTAAATCGAAAAATGAACCTTGATAAACGTCTTCAAATGATTGCCAATGACTGCCAAAGTCGTTGCTTTTAGCAATTAATCCAATTTCGCCCACCATAAAAATCGTTTTACCATCGAGCACTAAACGGTTAAAATGAGGCAATATCGAAGAAACTTCGTCTAAATAGGCTTTTTCGTCTTCCTGTTTTAATTCTGCTAAATATTCTGCATCATCTGGCTGTAAAAATTCATCATGAAATTCATTTAGCCAAGTTTGACCACCATCGATTGTACGAAAAAACATGCCATAAGCACCAATAGCAATACCTGCTAAAGGCGAGGTAAATACAACATCTAACAGTGGTTTTTGTAATGCTGGCTTATATTGTTGTACTTGCCATGTTTTTCCAGCATCTTGAGTATGTAAAATCGTGGCATCATGCCCTACTGCCCACCCTAAATTGGCATTATAAAAATAAACGCTAGTCAAAGTCGCTTGAAGTGGTACATCAGCCTGCTGCCAATTTTGCCCATCATTAGATAATAAAATGTGACCATGCTCACCCACAGCAACTAACTTTTTATCAGCTACGCTAGTTATATCTAATAATAAAGATTTACTCGCTAACGGAGCTTTTACCGCTGGTACTAGAGTAGAGAGGTTTGCAGCAGTACTTGAATAAGTGATCAAACTAACAAGCAAAAAAATGTAGAAACGAGAGGAAATGAAAGGCATGTTGAAAGCTCTTATTGCAAAAAAAATTATATAAAAATAAACATTTACTATCAAAAGAACAACGGATCAAGATAGTAAAAACGGCTGACAAAGTCAGCCGTTTTAAAAGGAAAGATTACTATCTTCTTCCTTCACGTCTAAGTGCTGAAGGTGTGAAATCTTTTTCTTTTAGTTTAACCGAGAAATCATACATTTTAGCCTCATTATCTAAGCCCATGGCAATATAGCGACGAGACTGGAAGTCATGATAAACTTCAAGCGTTGACCATTGTGTTGGTACTTCATAGTAATTTAAACCATGCGCAACAGCCACTCGATATAATTCATCACGGTTATCATAAATATCGGCAATAGCTATCTGCCAGCTATCCTCATCAATGTAGAATACACGTTTTTTATAAGTATGACGGGTATTATCTTTAAGATTAGCTTCAACTACCCAAACTCTATGTTTTTCATAACGCACTAGGTTAGGGTTAATATGGCCAGGTTGAATGATATCATCATACTTTACTTTATCACTGTGTAAACGGTAATCATTATATGGAATTAATAACTCTTGTTTACCTTTTAATGTCCAGTTATAACGGTTTGGTGCACCATTATACATATCAAAGTCATCAGTTAGCCTTAAGCCATCTGAAGCACTACCAGGTGCATCATAGGCAACATTAGGTGCACGACGTACACGACGTTGACCTGTATTGTATGTCCATGCTTGACGAGGTGTTTTAATTTGATCCATTGTCTCATGAACCAGTAAAGCTGTTCCCGCTAAACGTGCCGGCTCGGTCACTTTTTGTTTAAATTTAAACACGATATTGGTACTTTCTAATTGTGCTGGCGTAACACCTTGTACACCATATGGGATCAGTAAACGATCATCAAAACCAACATAAGTATAATCACCACTAGCAGTAGGAGCAGCTTGACCACCTTGGCGAGTTATCGCTTCACCACGATAGCGTACAATATGGTTCCAAATAGCTTCTAAACCATTGGCAGGTATAGGAAAAGGAATACCAATCGAGGCATTTTTAAGACCATTACCACCTTGAACCAATTCAGCACGAGTGGAATTGCTTTTGACTGCTTGATAAACATATTCAGGATAAGATGCACTACGTCTAGTTGGATAGACATCCATTTTGAACGTATCAGGATAGGTTGTAAACAACTTCACTTGACCTGGCGTTAATAACGCTTTGTATTCAGATACATTTTTCGCTGTAATGGTATATTTTATTTTATCATTGGGATAAGGGTCTGCATGGTGTTGACCTGGCTGATAACCAGCGGGTACTTTAGTAATACCGCCTGTCCATTCAGGTATAGAGCCATCTTTATTAGCCGCTTTTACCGCTCCCATAGGGGTTAACTCTTTACCTAATTTTGCTGCATCAGCAGCAGATGTTTTTGCACTCACATTAGTAGAAGCAAGTGCGACAGAAACCGCAAGGGATAATAAAGCGCCTTTTTTTAAGGTATGATTTTTCATGGTTTTGCCTTATGTTAAATTGAATACTTAATGCTGATAGATGCATAGTCATGATCTTCCATTTTGTTGGTTGTTCCAACACCACCGAAGAAGCTATTATAGTTTATTTGTGCAGACCAACGGCTTTGATAGTCAAAGGTAATACCCAGTGCCACTGACTTTCTATCTTCTACAAATAAGAATAATGGATCAGGGGTTATACCTTTAACATCATGAGAGAATACCACACGAGGAGAAACATTTATTCCTGCAAACACATCATTATAATCAAGTTTTACCAGTGCTTTATAGCCCCACGCAAACTCGGTTGGGAATGGATTAGTTTCAGTACCGCCTTGTACGCCAAGCATCAGACCAGAAGTGCTACCACTTCTTGCGCCACCTGGGCCATTTAAGCGTAATACATCTTCATCAGGGATATCGTTAATATTAATACCACCAATTTCAATTAAGCCAGTGACTTGACTTGCCCAAAGCATTGGTCCAAACAATTGCGTCACTGTCATTTGCGCTTGCACAGTGTCAGATAAAATATAACCGTTCGCTGTTACACCAGAACTATAAGGCTGTCCAGTTGATGGGTCAACGACTTGTGATATCCCCTCAAAATAATCATAACTTTCAGGGAGGGCATTGGCTAGCTGCTGTGGCATAGCAGCAAAAAGCAGTTCAACATCATCAATTTGTAATGGCTCGTCTTGACGATAAGTAATTTCACCGGCAAGTGCAGTAGTACCAACCGTGGTGTTAAAGCTTAACGCATACATTTGAATATCTTCAGGATATTGTAATTTTACTTGCGAAAATACTGAAAGGTTATCGTAGATATTTTCGGCTGTTGCGGTATGACCAGCAAGATACGTTAAATCCTTACCTATTGCAGGGGCAGTGAAATTAGCCGTTAAACCGGCAAAGATTGGGCGGCGACTATGATAGTTAACATAATAAAACCCGAGCTCAGTATCATTTAATTCAGGTAAATACCAAGATAAACGCAAGCCATATTGACCGCCATCTTCTGGTTGCCATTCACCAGACTCACCTGGCGATCTGAGCGTTACTTTAGTTGGAAATGCTAAATAAGCAGAGCCCGCAGCAGCCATAGTAGCAGGATCCCCTGTACGCATCATGTCACCAATTTGATTTAAACCTTGAACTAAAGTTGTGACATCAATATCTGGGTTGCCAGAAAAGCCCAATTGCACATTGTTATGATTACCACCGTCACCGGCAAAATCATTGGTTGAGAAATAACTACCCGGTGGTGGTAATACTGTTTTTTCCCATGAGTATTGATAGAAAGCCTCAATATTGATGTTTTCAGTTACCCCTAGTGATGCCCATAAAGCGCCAAACGGAATAAAGGCTTCTTTTAACTCAGAGCCAGGAGCCCTTAAGCGTGCGATATCTACCGGGTTAATCTCACTAACACCATGACTGATTAAAGTACTCTCCCCCCAACTAATCACTTGCTGACCTAAACGGATAGAGAAAGGCATTTCACCTAGTTCAAAATCACCATATACATAAGCATCAAGTAGGCGAATATCGGTACAAACTTGTTTTTTTGCTTCGCTGTCATTACAAGGATCATTGGCTTGACTGCTGATTTGATTCGTCCAATCGCGATTATCATCCATCATGGCAAAATCATAGTAGTACATGCCACGAACGAAAACCCCGATATTATCATAACGAATATCTAATTCATGACTACCCTTAAATATTTGAGAAAAAGATTCGCCTGCATCATAGTTTAAATTACCATTATCACCATTAGCAGAATAACCACCAGCACCTTGCCAGATAGTTGCACTAGTGGGGTTTGCATTTAAAAAAGCATGGTAATTGCTAAAATCAAAACCATTATTTAAATTATTAGCTTTAGCAATATTATCGTCCCAGTTGCGATCTTCGGTACGCCAACTAGAACCCACACTAAATGTAGAGTCAAAACTTATTTCTACATCACCAAACTCCCATCTTGCAGCTTGAGAGCTTAAGCTTGTTGTTAGTAAAGTCATGGAAAGTGCAGCAGCAACACCTAGTGCGATAGGTTTTTTACTGAAACTGCGCGGGTTATTTTTCATTTGTTTTCTCCCCAGTAGCGGTTCAAGTCATATTAAGCGTATGATGATTTATTCTATTGTTATTTCTTGTGGCTTAACATCATTATTATTTTTTATTTCTCTACAGATGTAGATTAAACAATAATTGCATCATTTGACTTAACTGGCAAGCGTAAAAAACAATAGTTAAGCCGCTGTATTTTAATGACTTGCATTTAATATAAACACTTTAATATGCCGCTGTTTAAAACTAGCGTTTAAAACCAAAAAAAGCAAAATTAATTTATTTACACTAAGTTAATGAAATAACAACTGTTTAGAAGAATAACATCAAGCAAAATCATATAAAAATGGTCTGACCACTGTTTAAAGCTATTACTCTAACTAAATAAAACTTAACAATTTTATTTTACTTTGATGAGCGATAAAAATTTATTATTTTCACTATGCAGACAAAAACTGCCGTTTATTCCATCAGAATATAAATAGGGGCGTAAGTGCATTGCAGGAAATTGAAGCTTTTCGCCTTGATGACTAGTCACAAGGATTGTGTGAACTTTCCCTTGGTAGTAAGGCAAAAATTCTTCTGGGGTCATGTGTAAAGCAAAGTAATATTTCATTTTATTTTTTAGATGGCAGTTCACCTTTGCCTACTCTATAAAAGTAAGCAAAGTTTATTATTATAAGGCTACGACAAAGCTGCCTCTAGTTTTTCTTGTAAGTCTTTACTCAATTTAGGCAGCGCATTAAGTTTTTCTAGTTCCGCCTTCATCAAACTCTGTGTCGATTCATCATAACTTTTATATTGAATTAAAGGTGTTAATAACCGTGATGCAACCTGTGGATTGATAGCATTTAATTTGGCAATATTATCCGCTAAAAACTGGTAGCCCTGCCCTGTTTTGCAATGGAAGTATTTAGGGTTAGTCATAGCAAAAGCGCCTAATAAAGCACGGGCTCTATTAGGATTTTTCAGGCTAAAACTGGTATGTTCAGTCAATTTCCTTAATTGTTTGAAAATATCATCATTATTAACACTGGCACGAAGAGAAAACCATTTATCCATAACAAGCGGTGTAGCATGCCATTGCTGTTCAAATTGGGTCATATGTGCTAAAAAACTTGACTGATTGTTTTTAGCGCCACAATTTAGTGCCGCTAATGTATCTGTCATATTATCAGCGCTATTGAACTGTTCTTCTACTAAGCCTTCATGTTGTGGCAAGCTTGCTAAATAAAATAAACAAATATTTTTTAATGCTCTATTGGCTGTTAATTCAGCTGCAGACACATTTTTTTGACTAAGGATATCTTGGCACGATTCGAACCTGGCTAATAACTTTTGCTCAAGTGTCTGTGCTATTGATGTTGTTAACGTTTTTATCCCATTCACTAATGCCAAGGGCTCTACCTGCAAAATAGCATCTGCAGCTTCATCAAAACTAGGTAGTGTTAATTGCTCAGCGATAAAAGCAGCATCATTATTCGATGAAAGAACCTTTGCTAAACAAGTTAACAGTGATTGAGGAATATCAAAATTAGCATTAAATGTTAATGAGATGATGGTAGACATGAATAGTTTTTGACCTGCATCCCAACGACAAAAACTATTTCCCGCTTCAGAGGCTAAGGTTAATAAGCTGTCATCATCTTGAGCAAAATGAACTTTGACTGGCGCAGTAAAATCAGCCAATAAAGCCAGTGTTGGCTTACTAGTACAGCCTGAAAACTGCCAACTTTGAGTGTTTTTTGTTAATTCAAGCAAATGAGTTTGATTTGCTTGGCCTTGCTCTTTACTAATTAATTCAATATTAATAGGTATATGCAATGCTTGGGGAGCAGGTTGAGTTTGTGTTATTGGCAGTCGTTGTGCCAAAGTTAAATGATAGATACCACTCTTTTCATCATAACTTTCTGTTACCCTAATTGAGGGGGTTCCTGAGTGGTTATACCATAACTTAAATTGAGTGAGATCTTTACCTGTTGCATCACTCATGGCATTAACAAAGTCATCACACGTAACAGCCATACCATCAAAACGTTTAAAATATAAATCCATACCGGCTCTAAAGCCTGACTGTCCCAGTAAGGTATGTAACATTCGAATAACTTCAGCACCTTTTTCATAGACGGTTAAGGTATAAAAATTATTCATTTCGAGTACTTTTTCAGGCCTAATAGGATGTGACATTGGACCAGAGTCTTCCGCAAATTGCTGAGAACGCAATAGCCTGACATTCTGAATGCGTGTTACCGCACTTGAGTGCATATCGGCACTAAACTGTTGATCTCGAAAAACGGTTAACCCCTCTTTTAGACTTAGTTGGAACCAATCTCGACAAGTTACTCGGTTTCCTGTCCAATTGTGAAAATATTCGTGAGCAATAACCGCTTCAATATTAAAATAGTCAGTATCTGTTGCGGTGTCGTTATCTGCTAACACATATTTGCTATTAAAAACATTTAACCCTTTGTTTTCCATTGCACCCATATTGAAAAAATCGACTGCAACAATCATGTAGATATCTAAGTCATACTCTAACCCGAAGGTCTGTTCATCCCATTGCATTGATTTTTTTAATGACACCATGGCATGTTCAGCTCTATGGAGGTTACCTTGATCAACGAATATTTCTAGCCTTACTTCTCTTCCTGTCGCGGTTAAATAATTGTCTGTCATTAAATCAAAGTCACCTGCCACGAGTGCAAACAAATAACAAGGTTTAGGAAAAGGGTCATGCCATGTAACGTAATGTTGATTATTGGCTAAATCTCCCTGCTCAACTTTATTACCATTAGATAATAAATAAGGATACAACGTTTTATCAGCGATAACCTTAGTAGTAAATGTTGCCATCACGTCGGGTCTGTCTAAGTAATAACTTATACGACGAAATCCTTCTGCCTCACATTGGGTACAAAAAGCATCACCCGATTTAAATAGCCCCTCTAAGGAGGTATTTTCCTTAGGGTTTACTTCGGTGATGATTGTTAATGTGAAAAATTTTTTATTTGTTGAAATGGTTAATGTGTGTCCGCTTACTTGGTACCCATGGCTTGGTAATATAACCCCATCAATGGCAACACTGAGCAAATTGAGTTCTTCACCATCTAAAACAAGTGATTCTTGATGATCACCTTGGCGAATTATAGATAACTCGCTAGTAACTCGGGTATGCGTATCGTGTAATTGAACGGTTAAGTTGACCGTTTCAATACTAAAATTTGCTGGACAGTAATCAGCTAAAAAACGGGGAGCACTCATAAATTTTTCCTGATAAAAAAGAGGACATGAGAATTATTCCATATCCTTGCTTTATTGATTGCATTAAACGATCTTTAATCGCTATATAATTAGTGACTTAATTTATTAATTTTAAAGCCCGTATAAGCATATAATACTGCGATAAAAGGGTTTATCAAATTAAAAAAGCAATAAAAAATATAATCATATGATGTTAATGCCAGTGCGCCAAACATAAAAGCGCCACAGGTATTCCACGGGATCAACGGGGATGTTATTGTTCCTGAATCTTCAAGTGTTCTACTTAATACGGTTGGATGTAAACCCCGGCGATGGAATTCTTCTTTGAACATTCTGCCTGGCATAACAATAGCCATATATTGATCTGCTGTGATCAGGTTAGTTCCAATACAAGTCACAATGGTACTAGAGATCAAACTACCAATTGATTTTGCCGTTTTCAATATAAATTCTACAAATTTTGCTAACATACCAAGGTGCTCCAATACAGCACCAAAGCTTAAGGCACACATCACTAACCAAATGGTATTTAACATGCTTGACATACCGCCTCTACTAAGTAGTTCATCAATCTCCTTATTGCCGGTATTAACCACAATACCGTCAAAGAAGGCACTCCAAATAACGGTGATAAAGGCAGTTGAGCTTGATATACCCTCCTTGGCCATATTCATAATGAGTTCTTGTTGAAAAAAACCAGACCAAATGGCGCCAATAATGGCACCTATAGCAACAGCTGGAAAGGCGGGCATTTTTCGATAAGCCAAAATCAACAATATCGCTAGAGGAATTAAATTATACATTGAAATGTAGTATGTTGACTCTAATGTAGCTGTTAAGGTTTGGATGCTTTGGGTAGTGCCAACATTAGCAGTAGAGTGGTTAAAACCAATAATTAAAAATAACACTAAGGCAATGCAAATAGATGGTAATGTAGTAAAAAGCATATAACGTATATGTTCAAAAAGTTCACTTCCTGCTACGGCTGGCGCTAAGTTAGTCGTTTCAGAAAGCGGAGAGAGTTTATCACCAAAATAAGCGCCTGAAATTACCGCACCGGCGGTTACGGCACTAGACATTTCAAAACCGTTTGAAATACCAATAAACGCAACACCAACCGTAGCTGCTGTAGTCCAAGAGCTACCAATACTCATCGCAACAATACCACACACAATACAGCTTGCCGCATAAAACCAACTAGGGTCTATAATTTTTAAACCATAATAAATCATTGTTGGTACAGTACCCGAGAGTAACCAAGTACCAATTAATGCCCCTACGGTTAATAAAATTAATATCGCCCCAAGTGATATTGAAATACCATTCACAATCGCTTTTTCTATTTCTTTCCATGCATAGCCATTTTTAAGCCCAATAACAATGGCGATGCCCATAGCTAATAATAAAGCAATTTGATTGGGACCATAAGATGAGTTATCAGCAAAAAAAGAGACCGATGCAGTGAGCATGATAACTAAAGCTATCAATGGGATAAAAGAATCAAGCATACTGGGTGCTTTAATGT
>Ga0187827_10007697_pt1 | contig 11892 bp, 10 predicted proteins | sample ETNtaG_39_FD_167969 | JGI IMG/M metagenome (GOLD analysis project Ga0187827, IMG submission 167969) | Marine microbial and viral communities from oxygen minimum zone, Eastern Pacific Ocean - ETNP2014_SV_150_PacBio MetaG (Illumina Assembly) | ecosystem: Environmental > Aquatic > Marine > Hypoxic... | reverse complement strand
TAGGTACACCGTCAGAGCGCTGAGATTTTATATAATTACTCGATTAAACATTAAATTAACGTAATTTAACAGCAGTTCCATAGGCCAACAACTCTGAGGAACCTGACATTACAGGTGACGTAGTAAACCTCACACCCACTATAGCCTCTGCTCCTAAAGTTCTCGCATGTTCTTTCATTCTGTCGATAGATTGTTCCCGAGATTCAGCCATAAGTTTGGTGTATTCCGTAATTTCTCCACCAACAATAGCTCGCAACATCGCGAGAATATCTTTTCCTACACTTCTGGCTCTTATTGTATTCCCGACTACAAGTCCTAACGTTTCTTCAATTTCTTTATCTGCTAGAAAATCTTGAGTAGTTATAAGCATGGTTACCTCTTCACTTTTTTTGAATAATAATCATCTTCCTTGTTCTTTTTCCTGTCATAGATGACTTTGGGAAGAAGCACTACACATATGAGAATAAATATTATTGTGACGACTACCCAAAACAGACCGTATGCAGCCCAAAAAGTGTCCATTGTGAAGGTAATTATAGATACCCTTAGCCAAATAACGCAATGACCATATTAATGAAGAAAAATTGTTGGTCTTGTTCAAAAAGAATTCTCTTAAGGGTCTACTGCCTGACGGTTCATCGGAAGCCTACTGCTACTAGGAGATTCCTTCAGCAGAAGAATATTAACCAATAGAGGTCCTGCAATGCCACACCAGACCAGCTTATGAGGAGATGGCAACCTATTAATCGGTGCGTACGCAGCGAACATAATTGTTAATTCGCACAGCATCTCCTTGAGGACCGCGTCCTCGCGGGTAAATTGTTGGATCTCCAATTTTTGGATCACTGCGCTGAGATCCTGCTCCATGAACGTCAGTCCACGTGTTTGACATGTATCCCAAGGCTTTTCCAAAAGCCACATATACTCCCGCACCTCCATTACCGTCAGCATTTGCATGAGTGGTACTAGTCCAATAAAAGGGATAATCCCATTCACCATTTTCTACTAAGGTGGAAGTAGTAATGAAAATAGGATCAATGGCTGCTGAAGAGGTGGTATCAGGAGATCGAGTATAGTCGACAATACTCTGAAGTTCCTTGGCATTTGGTAATCGCCAATCGGTATGTCCGGATCCATCAAAATCCTCGCAATAAGCTAAGGCATTTCCCCAATTCAAGGCAGTATCACTGTCTGTTTTCATCCACATTAACCTAGTTGCCTCATCTGTGATGGTTCCGTCTCGATTATCGTTATAGTCGTTGATACCATATGCCGTGTTACCACGGACGTATAGCGCAAAAAATCTCATTGGTCTAGGTCCTTTTGGATATCCTTTGATTCGGCCATCAGCAAAATTAACACCAAAAACAGTTTCATTGCCTTGACTCAACTCATTCTCAGCATATTCAGTTCCAGAAGAATGACTGGCGGCAGATTCAAGTGCTGTCATTAGGTCTTGTTCACTAATTCCCAGAGTTTTAGCTGTAGAGGAAAAGTTTGGAGGAGGAGGGCCCAAGGCTGCCATGAGAGTGTCTTCAGAGATTCCCAGAATTGAGGATGCTTTTGCAAGATGAGAGAGGTTATGTTGAGATTCAGGTGGAGGGTCGGTCGCAGATTCAAGTGCTGCTATTAGGTCCTGTTCACTAATTCCCAGAGTTTTAGCTGCAGCAGAAAAGTTTGGAGGAGGAGGACCCAAAGCTGCCGTGAGAGCGCCTTCAGAGATTGCCAAAATTGAGGATGCTTTTGCAAAATCAGGGGGGTTAGATTGAGTAGAAGGAGCTCCTAAAACGGTCTTGCTAACGTACTCCGTAGAAGACATATATTGGGAGTCGATGATACGTTCACCTTTAGAGGTATCGCCGTATTCGAAATCGAAAAATGCAGTGTCCAGGAAGGGCGTGCCAATGCAACTCTCATTCATCATGCAAGAACTGACATCTTTTCCACTAAATATGATCAACGAATAAAGTTCTTTGATGTCCGGAAGCCGCCAATCATCATAACCTGCAAGTTGAAAAAAACCTACATCCTCAACAGCCTCCTCGTAAGTCTTCTTATCCCCGGGATTCCTTTGCCACATTAAACCAGTGTTAAGGTCAGTTACTGTACCGTCACCGTTATCTACATATCGAGGCTCCGTCCGAGTGTACTGAGCATCCTGTCCATGAAAAGAATCTCCCGTTTGTGGGCAGGAAATTTTCATTTTGTCATCGTAGCATTTGCTTTGATCTGTATCTACCACAACGTAAGCTAGACTAGTTCCAGAAACAACTGGAGTCGATGTGGGTGATGGCGTTTCTGTAGTAGTTTCGACAGGTTTTTCTTCAAGGGCAGAAACCTTTAATGCTTCATTTGTTGCTTCTGCCGAGGTTTTTTCTGCTTGAGTTGTAGCATTAATATCGACAGTTGGCGGAGCCGTTTCTTCTAAAACTTCCGGCGCAGTACAGGCTCCCAAAGCAGATACAAAAATTATTGAGATTATCGCCCGCCGCATAATTTAGAGATTATACATAAATGTGACGTAAATAGACCAGTAAACCTGTACTCTAAAAGGCCATAAAAAACCCATATAGGCTGGTACCGACACCTTTATTCGAGATTTATATTTAAATGAATGGACTGTATAAGACCCTATAGAATGATTAAAAAAGCGTGTGCCTGTCTTACAAACAGGAAGTCACAGGTTCAAGTCCTGTACCGCCCACCAATCTCAATTCGTTCTCAAGCACTTACCCTCTTTTTCCGCATGATTTTAGGAAAACTACAACTAGTGAGAATTTAACCCCCTAAAAATATGAACATTATTTATGTAATGAAAATAATAATATTCGGTCTGGTTGCCCTTGTAGGTTTTGTCCCAATGATTTGGTTTGTTTGGAATCGATTAATATAAGAGGTGTTTGCAGTATCTAAGGTATCTATGGGGGTGATCCTGTCCAGATGTCCTCTATTGATGTTGTGGGAGCGGCATTCATAGCCATTTGATGGGTGCAGCGTATTCGGATCGGGAGTAGTAACTCCACCTGATAGTGAACAACAAACAACCGCCGATGCTTGCCGTGAACTAGTAATAGTAATAGGGACACCGTTCGGGCGTTAAGATTTTGTATAATCCGTACCTATAAATGGTTATGAAGACGAGTTATATTTGTACTGAGTGGACGCTCTATTCATCACTCCCCTTTTGTAATGAAATTAAGTGATGATTTTTTACTTCACTTTAATCCTGATCGTCAGAAAAAAACCAAGAGCGTCCACTTTTTGATTTAAATGATACAAAGTCTAACGGTATACGACACTCACACACGCGAATAATCTCGCGCAAGGAAAATACGTTATTCCGTACTGTAAGAGGGGCAGTTTATAGGGGGAGCGTGGAAGTAAGGGAGCGACTCATGGGCGTGGATACGTCCGATGGTTACTCTTCTGCCTCTTCTGGCCATGGGGCTATTTCACGTGATATAAGTAATTAGTTTTCCAGATCCGTCACGATACTCATTAACAATAAGTTTGTACATAAAATAAACAGTATGTATGATATCTATCGCCAGTAAAACTATTCCAAACAGATTTCCATAAAGCAACAATGCTATTCCGCCAATTGAGAGTGACAAATCAAACAGACCATGCCACCATCTCCCAACGTAAAAATGATGAATACCGACGACTCCAAATATCCCGGCAAGGCATACGGCTACAGTGTAGGATTTTTCTGAACGCCTGTTTATGTCCATAAATTTATGTAGATAGTTATTAAATTAACCAGATTTAATTTTAAGACCCTTGCTGTCTTTGAAACCACCAGTAGCTATAACGATCAAATCGATCAGTGCCCATACACCTAATCCACCGAATGTTACTATCATTAATATTGCTGTTAGTGGTTTACCAACATAAAATCTGTGTGCTCCAAATCCCCCTAAAAGTATGCACAATAGAAGAGCAGGAACAAACCCTTTTTCACTTTTTTCCATTTTTTCTCCTTATGATTTATTAGATTTTTTAAATCTTACTTTAATTCCACCATAAATACGATTAAAACTGATTAAGAGATAAAATTCAACTTGATAATGGCAAAACACCCTATGAAATGCTAGATGATTGGGAGTATTAGGGTAGATGCTACAGCAACAATGGGATAGTCAAAATGATTTACTTGTTCACCTCATACCCTAAGGGAATACATGAGTAAGTAAATCCAAAACGCCTGGAATCTCGAACTTGAAGCCCCTCTGGAAACAGGGGGGTTTTTTGTTACACCAAATTTACACCAACGGACACTACACAACGGATAGAGACAGCCGGAACACCATATTTATATATTATGATTGATGCAGTATTACAAAGAGAGACAGAGCGGACAGTAAAAATAGGGTTGATTGGTCTTCCCAAGCAGAGGGTCGGGAGTTCAAATCTCCTCTCCCGCTCCAATCTCAATTTGAACTGGAGCGATAAGCAAATAAATCCACCTGATTTTATGAAATGTATGCCCTATGTATGCCCTTTGGGGAATTAACTACCCTAAAAACAGGGGACTGACGCATTAATCATTTGCAACAGTTTGCGTCACGAAATGCAACACCAGAAATTATTACTATTCAATGCGAGGTGTTTCCAGTATCTAATGTATCTATTGGGGGTGATCCTGTCCAGACGTCCTATATTGACGTTGTGGCTACAGTATTCATAGTCATTTGATAGGTGCAGTGTATTCGGATTGGGAGTAGTACCTCGACCTGATAGTGAACAACAATGACCTACCGCCGAAACACTTTTACCCACATTCAATCGTAAAAAAAGCACTAACTGGGCAACGAGTCTATTTATACGTGTTATAGAATTGGGAATTGAGTACTTCCTCACTTGCGAGGTTTTAGCCAGTATTTTCTGGCAAATATTATAACGATTATTATCGGTATAATTATGGGTAGAAAAACAAGGACGTTGATAAAAAGCTCTGCTATATTTTTACTGAAAGAAGATAGATTGCGAAGGGCAGTTGTGAAGGAATCTCCAACACGCCATTTCTTACCGGTTATTGGAACTTCTTGACTAACGTTCAGATCAATTTGAGAATTCATTGTGGTTTGGTTGAGGTATTTAAAACGGCCCTCTAAACTATCTATTTCGCCTCTAATTCTCATTAGTTCCTTTTCTACTAACAGTATTTCTTCTACGTTTTTTGTGTCTTGTAGAAGGTCGCTGAATCGGTGTTCAGTGTTTTTCATTACCTTTAATTTGGCTTCAATGTCTATGTATTCCTCAGTAACGTCGTTAGTGAATATATTTTCTGATATAACAGTGGTAGCAATTTCTTTCAAATTTTCGAGCAGTTTGAGAAATGACGAACTAGGCACTCTTAACGTAATATGAACAAAAGGTTGACCAAAATTAACACCTCCTGAACTGGAACTAATAATTTCACCGTTAAATTGTGTAATCCTGTCATTTATTTGAACTAAAGCGTCATCAACGTTTTTTACTTCAAGGTCTAGGTTTGCATTTTTTTGGATTTTCTTTTCTTGCAGAAATAGATCAGATCCAACGGTTACATGATCTGAGTCAATTGAAGCCATTTCCCGGATGGCTTTTGGAGCCGCAGAAGGGGGATTTGGAAGAAATTCCTCAAATCCGTTGTTTGGTCCAACGGAAGTCGAGTCCGAGTTACAGCCGAGAATAGCCATACTTGCTAGTGCTAATAATATAAATGTTTTCATAACAACATCATCTGTTTTGTTTAGAATAGTAATAACGTATGTTAACCGGCATCTAATTGTCTCCTATGGGTATTATCCCACCGTATTGACAGGAATTTTAACAAATCAACTCCGATGTTCTGGGTTGTTGGGGTAGTTCCATCGCTGATAGTGAACAACAATAACGACCACCGATGGCTTTTTTTCAAAAAGATCCTAATCGTTTTATCCATGTATCCTGTGCTGGCAGGTTAACAGGGTTTTTAGCACGGTCCAGATAGTAACGGTGCATCGGAAGGTAGGCATTATATGCAACTGATAGGTCTAATATCGCATCAAATGAAAAATCTATTCTCACGTCAATTGGGAATGCTTCCCCCGGCACTGCGACCATAATACAAGCGGATCTTTCTGGAAGTAAGGACCCGTCTGAACCTGTTTGCCCACCTGTTTCCTTGCCAGATTTTAAAGATGCAATCATCCGATCAGCCAGACTGGAATTTTTGTCAAACTTTTCGAAAGTTTCGACCATAGTTTCGAGTACATTTTCGTTAGTAAGAAAATTTCCGACCGCGATTGAGTTTTTACTGGATATGGATCCAGCAAAAGGTTTAGTTTTTTTGCCAGTATGAACTTTTGGGTTACCTAAATTAGCTAGTAATGCCACTTGCCTAAAGTCGGAATATGAATCCGATTGGATTGCTCCATCAAACGCTTTATCGGTTTCTTCTCCGTGTTTTAGTCGGGTTAAAAGATTTTTACCAATGATCGGGTTTGTCGCAGCCTGTGAAGTTACAACTGCAATACCTGGTAGAATTTGGGGACATGTGGCGCCAACTGCCAGCGAATAGGTTGCTATAGCGATTCCCAGACCACCATTTTCTGGATCGCGTCCAAGGATCGAAAAAGTCATAATCTTCCCTTTGAATTTTATTTTGGTTTTATGAGGAATAAGTCGATTAACACGTTCGTAATAATTATCATTATCATAAATGAAATAATTATTATTTCTTAATATTTTAGTTAACGTGTAAAATACCTAAATATGGTTTCATAATCATGCTTTCTTAGTATTTTTGGGCAATGATTGTATTATTCAGTGCTTTGTGCCCCCACCAATGGTTTGTTTACCCAATTGGGCTGTTAACAAATCAAAATAATGTGAAGAAAATATAAATGAATAAAAAGGTCTTTTCCTTGCTAAAGTCATGGGTATTTTTGTTATCTACCTTTCTTTTAGTATGTTCAATTTTTGGTGGATATTATTTTGGCTTGATTCTTTTCGAACCTGATAAAACAATTGAAGATAAAAGAGTGGCTGTCCCAGTAAAAAGAGGAGATTTAGAAGACAAAGTAACTGCATCAGGAACTATTACATTCCCGAACATCGAATCATTAGAGTTTAAGGTAAATGGGATAGTGGGACCAATTGATGTATCTGAAGGCGATGTTGTTCAAAAAGGAGATATACTCGCTGAATTTAGTGCTTCCACTATTGTTGATCTAAATGCTGCAGTGGTACAGGCCGAAAAAAAATTAAATGATGCAAAAGAATTGTTAAATGATTTACTTGCACCCCCATCAGAACTAGATATCAAAAATGCTGAAGCCGCTTTAGCCAAAGCCAGTCTTGATGAAAAAAAAGCTAAAGACGCTTTGGAGGAGTATTTGGACCCCCCCACTGAATTGGAAATCGAATCAGCTAATAATGATTTAGTCAAAGCAAAATCCCATGAGGAATCTTCTACGGAAATCTTACATAAAACCCAAAATCCCGACACTGGTTTGAATAGCTTGGAAAGTGATGCCCTTGAGGACGTTGCAATAGCCGAAAATAATTTGCTTCACGAACGGTATATTTTGAAAACTATTGAATCGGATGAGGTCGAAAAAGTTTCTCAAATTAAAAAAGATTATGATGATACACTGCTTGAATATCGTGATTTATTAAAAGGTTATTTTGGTTCAAATTTGGCTGAAAAATATCTGAATATATCACCTTCTGAAATAGAATCTGACTGGGGAGTGAAATTTTCCGATATTTTTGAATCTGATGGAGGAATCCCAATTTACGGTTCATCTGTGAACCAAAAAGAAACTCCATGGGATGAATCTATTGTTTTCGCGTGGGTTGCACTCCACCCGACTGCCATTCAAACTCAGTGCGAGATTTCAACAAAATATACTAGATGTCCTAAATCTGAAATCAATGATCAATGGGAGCAGGTAGATTCTCAATCAGATTTACTTGAGCAGGCTGAAGAAAATAAAATAATCACGGTAAAAAAGCAAGAAGATAAAATCAGTTCACTACAAGAAATTTACAATAGTGCATTGGATGAACTGGACAAAACTCGTTCTGAAATGTCGTTGGAAGAAAAAATATCGAACTTAAAACTAGCGGAAGTCAAGGTCAAAGACGCCGAAGAGAAATTATCTGAATTATTTGAAACTCCTGACGCCATTACTGTAGCGGATCTTGAAGCGAAGATAGATTTAGCGAAAGCCAGTACCGAAGACGCCAAAGACACACTTGAAGAACTTTACAAAAAAGATGAAGACGAAATATCTTTGGCACGATCTGAAATTAATCAAGCACAAGCTGTCTTAAATGATGCTCTCAATGACTTAGGGCAATCCCGTATAGTTGCTCCAAATTCTGGCGAAATAACCCTAATATCAATTGAAGAAGGTGATTCTGTTCAGCGCGGAGAACCGATCATAACTCTTGTTGACGAAAATTACGCTATTGTTAGAGCTAATTTTGATGAGATCGACATAATGGCTCTCACCGTGGGGGATGAAGTTTTGGTTTCCCTTGATTCTATGCCTAACCAAAACCTGGCGGGTGAATTAGTTGAAATAGGCGATGGTGTTTCTACCCAAGGGATAACAAAATTTCCCGTTGAAGTCGAAATTGAACAGCCAGGAACTTTTGAATTAATTGAAGGGCTTTCAGCTAATTTGAGCGTTAGCACACTAATGGTTCACAATGTTTTAATGGTTCCAAACCAGGCGATATTAGGTACATTTATGAATCCCACCGTTGATGTATTCATTGATGATGAAAATTTTGAATCCGTAAGTGTAATTTTAGGACCTTCTGATGAATTTTGGGTAGTTATTGAGTCTGGTTTACAACTTGGCGATAAGGTAATGATGAAGGCGGTTTCCGAAACTGATCCCTTTGAAAGACTGATGGGCAGGATCCCCAGAAGCTTTGGATCTGGATTTGGTCCTCCAGGTGGCGGTCCTCCAGGTGGCGGCCGTTGATTCTTTTACGACTAACCCTAAAACAATAAGTAGTAATTTTTGTGGAAAATACTAACCTAATTGAACTGAGGAAGATAACCCGGGAATTTGCGATGGGTGATGAAAAAGTTTATGCTCTTGCCGGGATAAACTTATCTGTTGCAGTAGGGGAATTTATAGCGATCGCAGGACCCTCAGGATCAGGGAAATCTACTATGATGAATACCCTAGGTTGTTTAGATTTACCTACATCGGGTAAATATTTGTTGAATGGTATTGATGTTACGGGTCTTTCTGACGATTCCTTATCACAATTGAGAGCTCGATATATAGGATTTGTGTTTCAAAATTACAACCTTTTAGCCAGAGAAAGTGCATTAGCTAATGTAGCGCTACCTCTTAATTATTCATCTGAACGTCCCAGATCCGAAAGGAAAAAATTAGCTCGTGCCGCATTGGAAAAAGTTGGACTTGGACATCGTAGCAAACATAAACCAAGTGAATTGTCCGGAGGAGAACAGCAAAGAGTCGGGATAGCCAGGGCATTAATCAAAAACCCCAAAGTTTTGTTGGCTGATGAACCAACAGGGAATTTAGATACACGCACATCTAAAGGGTTAATGGAACTTTTTCTGCAACTAAATAATGAGGGGATTACCATCATTATGGTTACCCATGATCCTGAAATTGCAAGGATCGCACATAGAATAATCACATTCAGGGATGGATTAATCGAAAAAGATTAAATTAATTTTATGAGTATTTGATTTCATGGATTTTATTACGTTAATTTCAACTGCATTTAATTCCCTCAAAATTCATAAGATGCGTGCTTTTCTCACACTACTTGGAATAATCATAGGCGTATCTTCCGTTATAACGATGATGGCTGTTGGACGAGGAGCACAGGTAGCCGTGACCGCACGTATTCAAGGTTTAGGGGCACGTTTTCTTTCGGTTACACCTGATTTGGAACAGATGGGCCGTACTTTTTTCTTTGGAGAAAGTTCCGACGCCCTGGATTTAAATGACGCTCATGCTTTAAACGATAAGATTTTTGCTCCGAATATAACTGAAATAGCTCCAGAAAGTATATTTTCAGGATCTGTTTTGTCTCCGTACACTGGCGAAAGTACCTTTGTAAGAGGGATAGGCACGACTTCTAGTTACTTAGTTGTCAGAAATTTAGAAATTTCTGTGGGGCGGTTTATTTCTCCGTCCGATGTACTTAACATATCCAATGTAGTGGTTTTGGGGTCTGAAACGTCAGAAACATTGTTTGGAGGCCGTAATCCCATTGGTACTGATATAAGGTTGCTCGGAAAAAAATTCACGGTCGTTGGAATTTTGGAAAGTCAGGAAGGAACCACTTTTAATCCTGACAACAGGCTAGTTGTACCCATCACAACATCGCATTTTAGACTTAATAATCGTACCGGCGAAATCGATTCTATCCCAGTTGATGCAATTCATTTTCTCGCTAACAACGCTGAAAGTGTTCCTGATGCAAAAGAACAAGCCAAAATGGTTTTGCGCCTCAATCATCAACTAGCCGCCGATGATGAAAACGACTTTACTTTAAGTACCCAACAAGATGCCGTTGAAACGTTGGAAGGAACTCAGTCAACCTTCGTTATTTTACTTGGTTCTATAGCTAGTATTTCTCTCCTAGTTGGAGGTATAGGGGTTATGAATATTATGTTGGTTTCAGTAACCGAGAGAACCAGGGAAATAGGTATAAGGCGTGCGGTAGGAGCTCGTCGTAAAGATATCCTAATTCAATTTATGACTGAGGCTACCATAATGACATTTGGAGGTGGGTTTATTGGAATTATTGCTGGATCTGTCTTTGCAATTATGTTAAATGGAACTTCCATATCTGGTGATGAAATAAACACGGTTCTTGAGCCGACTATAGCGTTTCTTGCTCTTGGGGTATCTATATTAATCGGAATGTTTTTTGGCATTTATCCAGCTGTTAGAGCCTCGTCTTTAAGTCCAATTCAGGCGTTGAAATATGAGTAGATATAAGGATTTTATAAAATGGTAAAGTATCTGTTTTTATCCGTAGTTGTCGGTTTCTTTTTCGGTTTGGCTGGGTCTTATATGAGACTAAATATATTTGAACTTCCCGTCACTGAAATTTCAAATACGGAGGTTAAAGAATTCAGTCAAGCTTCATCGCCTTCCGGAGATAGTCCAAGTTTATCTACGAAACCTAATGACATCAAACAAAGTCCAACTGGAGCAGGTTCTTCAAATGAAGAGAAAATAAATTCAATAACAGATTCCTCCCGTGAAAACAAATCACAGAATTCACCTAACGCAGAGGAATTAAGGAATGTACTCCAGGAGTTAGGTATTGACGTGACTGAAGAGATAGATCTTGAGACGCTAATAGAAAGATTTGGACCCTTGTTGGAATCCCAAAATAATTTAGAACGTAACCCTGGAAACAGTCAATCATCTGATAATGTGCAGTTGACAGATTTAATCGGTGCGGAAGGCCAAATGCCTACACCAGAAAAAATACGGGAAAACCTTGAGGCTATGGGGATAGAAATACCCGCTAACGTAAACATTGAAGACTTCATTAAAGACTTTCAACCACCAGTTGGAAATGATATAAGAGGTGGTGGTCCTTCAGGTGGCGGACCTCCAAATGAAAATATGATCAGAGCATTACTAGATAGAGCAGGGATATCGGTACCAGAAAATGCTAGTCGCGAAGAATTGATACAGCTGATGCGTGAAAATGGGATTGGCAGGGGTAGGCGTTAGAACAGAACCTTAATATTATGTCCATGGATTTCAGAGTAGAACCTCAACCTGATAGTGAACACTAATAACCACCTCCGATGAGTCTGGTGGGTTATATCTCTACCCTGCCGCGTTCAGCCAGCGGCTTAATGCAGTGCCGATGTTCACTATTCGAGCGCATTTG
>Ga0187827_10007689_pt1 | contig 11896 bp, 4 predicted proteins | sample ETNtaG_39_FD_167969 | JGI IMG/M metagenome (GOLD analysis project Ga0187827, IMG submission 167969) | Marine microbial and viral communities from oxygen minimum zone, Eastern Pacific Ocean - ETNP2014_SV_150_PacBio MetaG (Illumina Assembly) | ecosystem: Environmental > Aquatic > Marine > Hypoxic... | reverse complement strand
GAGTTGGGGTTAAGGGTAAAAGGGGCCTCATACATTCCAAACGATGAACCCACTTCCGGTTCCGGTTCAAAGCCAATGGCGTCATAGTGAACATAATTGCAGACGTAAAAGTCGAGGTGTCCGTCCTTGTCGAAGTCACCCCAGGCCACGCCGGCCGACCAGAGAGGATCCGCGACGCCGGCCTCCTCGGCCACCTCTTTGAACGTCCCGTCTCCACCGTTCTGGTAGAGTCGGTTTGGACCGAAGTTGGTGACGTAGAGATCTACGTCACCGTCACTGTCGTAATCAGCGAAACTCGCTCCCATCCCAAAGCCCTCAAGGTTTCCTACGCCGGCCGTCTCGGTTACGTCGGTAAAATGACCACCATCGTTACGGTAGAGCCGATTGGCGCCTGTAGAATTAGGTTCTTTGCCCAAGGCGCCCGGGTAGTTGACGGCGTACAGATCCCAATCGCCATCGCCGTCATAGTCACCCCAGGCAATTCCAGAGCCGGTATCTTCGGGAAGAGCCCGTCCGCGGAGACCCGGACCGTGGCGCATCACGACGCCCATTGTTTCTGCGACGTCGCGAAACCGTATATTCGATTTTTCCACCTCTTCAGAATCTTTGAAGCGAGAGGTAACCCCGGCCGTGGGATCGGTGAGGTCAGTATCCCGTCGGCGCTCAAGCAACCCTACCAATCCTGTCACAACCACAATTCCCACCAGCGTGTACCAGAGAGAAAGCCAGGCCTTACGCTTCCGTTGCGACCTTTTCCCGCGTTTAAAAAATCCCATGGGCTTTCTCCTTGCCGTCGTTCATAACTATCTGTTTTTAATCAACAACTACGGCAATCTCGCGACTAACCGAATTTTTGGTAATGGTAGGTTGATAAACGCCGCTTTCCTCTTCCAGCGTGGGAAGTACAAGTTCAAGGAATTCCTGCCGGTAGCGGCGGAAATTAAGGTCAGCCGTTACTGTGATCGGACCTTCTGTCGAGGGAGGCACTTTAAATCGATACGTCTGTTTGTCTGTATACCCTGGAAAGATTACGCGTTGGCCTTTGCCCCCGGCCTTCTTCCAGAGTTCGTGTTTCAAAAGGGGATTGCCCTCGCTGTCCAGGGGTAATCCTTCCAGAACCAGGGTGCCCTCATCACGTGCATTTCCTATCTCGTGGGTTCGACCGGGTATATCGTTAATGCTTCTGGTCTCGGGGTCGATATCTCCCCACTCGGCTATGGTATTCCCTTTAACGTCTGCAATCCGAAGGTGTATCCAGGACCGCATAAAGTCAAGCGGACCGGTGGTCAGGTTGTGCCCCGCCTTTCGGTTTTTCACCAGCACCATCAGGCTGACCTCCACACCCGTTTCTACCTCCTCCGGGCTATTAATATGTACGGAGGCTACAGGTCCGCTTGGCCACAGATCTTTGATTTCCGATATTTCCGTTCTTCCCTGGATCCACTCTCTGGTGAGCTCATACTGCGTTTCCCAGTGCGGGAGCTTGAGGACTGCAGGCATGAAAAGGTTGGTAGCGATCGTACCGTGGTGTCGGTGGGAACCGTCCGACACAGACCGGCGTACGTCCCCGTCTTCCCCCTGACCCGGATCGTTGGAATTGTAAACAAGGCGCATGTGGCAGTCTCGACAACTGAGGTCCTTATTCGGTTCGTCAACGTGCCAGTGGCTTTTTCGCCACTCGTCGTACTGGTTCTGGCCCGGACTGAGTCCGAAACGGTTGAGTGCTTCAGGAATGAATTGCTTGTGACAGGTTCCACAGAACTCCGGGGTGCGAAGCAGGTTACGGTCATAGTCGGCCAGATGTTGCCGGGGATACGCCCGGATCAGGAAGTCGGACAGGAACTTCTTGCTGCCCTCGGAGGCCTCCCAGATATACTTCTGTGGAGGTGTGAGGACATAATCGGCATTTCCACGCTGGTCCACGCTCGATATCGAATGGCACACCACACAGGAAGTTCCCTCTTGCATTCCAGGCGCTGAGAGATCCATGTTCTGGATATCCTTTGCTCCGGCGAAAAGAGAAATCGGGTCATGGCACCCTGCACAGTATCGGGTGTCGGCAGGGCTGCGGTCCTTTGCGAAGTTCTTTTGAACTTGTTGGAATGGTGGGTTTATAGCCGAAAACCGATGGGCGCTGGGTTGCCACTCCGCCAGAATCTGGTCATGACAGCCTGCAGTTCCACACGATTCGGAGTTGGAAAGCACATCAGGATTAATCAGCGTTCCGCTCTCCGTGCGTGCGTATGTGGGCGCGAAGGGACTACCGCGATACTCATCGAATTGTTGAAGGTACGACGGCAGTGTGTACCCCTCCGGGAGCGGCATTTCTATCTGCTGCGTGGGCCATGAGACCGCCACCATTATGACGATGGCAAAGGAGACGCCGACATAGGCGAAGCCTTCCAAGGCGAAACGCCGAAGGGCCATGGCGAATTCCGGGACCCGCCTGATGGCGGGACGACGACGCAGGAAGGCCATGGCCAGGTGTAACACAATCGTGACGGTGGAGGTTATTCCGGTTACCAGGTGGACCATATCCCACGTTTTTGAAAGCTTCAGCCCATATATCGCCTGCCAGGTCACAACCACGCCGCTCACCAGACAGACCATCACCATCACCATCAGTATGTAACCCAGGACCATGGCCGCTGTAAATTTCTGGCGATACCAGACCAGGAAGTGGCGTATCTGATAGTAAAAGTAGGGAACAAGAAGAATCAGGCCAATCAGCGTATGCAGTATAACCTGCGTCTGGGCCGCAATAGAGAATGGAGCAAGAAAGATCCACAATCCCGTTATGCACTCGATCACGAGAAAGGCGACAACGAATATGGTAAGTCGCGATGCCCAGCCTTCGGTAGCGAATTCCTGTGGATTGACAGTGTTCCCGGCCTTCTGTCTGGGCTGGGCGTCAGTTTTTACCGTCACTTCTCCATCGTTTTGACTTGTGTTCTCAGCATTCGCCATGGCAATTTTCCTTCGTCAGAGTTTGACTATTTCGGTTCTTCAATTTGCACGCGCAGCCGATTTGCCTTGCACTGCCTGGTACAACGGGCGGATCAATCGTAGAGCGGGACGTATGTTGAAACGCGCTCTGTACAAGTTGTGTGCGGCATCTTTTGGATAACCGTACGGCTCAGTATAAGGGTATTGCGGCATACCGTGATAGGGTAGTGGTTCCACAGTTTGGGAGAAGGCCGTGTTTGCGTCGCCATCTTTGGCCCAACCGTCCACGAACAATAAATAATCGCGCTGCTGCCCTGATGCCAATGGGGGTAAATCATCGGGATTGAACTGTAAGCGGAGTTCATCGCCTGAACCCATGATGATCAGGCGGTCGTCTATGTTTTCGGACAGCTCTCGCACATCGCCATACCGGGTATATTTTCCGGGAGTAGGGTTCCACATCGGAAAAGCAAGTTCTTCATCGTATATGAATATTTCTGGCTGTTTACGCTCGGGATGAATCACGGGTTTCGAAAAGCCTTTATAATTCAAGTTGGCCGACATCGCGTGAAGATCAGTAAGACGTACGGTTGGAGGTAAGTTCTCGGGTTGCCACATCTCAAAATCGGTACTCAAGAAAATCTCATCCCAGTATACGCACAGGTTGGTTACAATCCGAACCTCACGTGTTGCGGACAAAAACCTGTCGGTGAGATCCACGACAATGGTTTTGGGCTTGCCGGCAGGTATCCCCATGTCTTCAATCACCGTTTGCCATTTGCCCTGGGAATTCCTGACTTGAAGGTACGGCATAATCAAGCCATCAGGATGACGCTGTGCGTTGCCGAGGTAGGTACTGCCATCAGCCCAATCGACCCAGCCATTTAGGACGAGGACAGCCCGACCGTCTGTTTCGTTTCTACCAAAGTCAAGCTCAATATAATGCTTTTCAGCAACCCCGGCATAGTCACGTTTAAAATGATCAGGATATATGCGATCCTGAGCCAGGAGTTTTTGTAGCACATCGCGTTGTTGATGATCTCGGGCACGAATTGGATAGGTGCGCTGAGCTACGCCGAAAAGACGAAAATCCGGGAACGGAGGGCCTTTAAATTTATCGTTAACAAAAATCTCGAACTTCCGGGGATAATCAACAGTGATCAAACGGATCTCGTCGATGTAGGCTACTTCGCGCAATTCCTCTGTGATGCGAATTTCAAAATACCCATCTTTGTTCGGCACCATCGAATCTCCAGGAAGCTGAATATACTCATCATGATCCACTGGGAAATATTGATTATCGCCTGAACTGGCGCCAAGCGGAGCGACACCCAACACATCAGTTATGAATTGGAAGGTCTCGCCGTTCCACGTGAAGATCATCGGGCAGGAACCGGAAAGTCGCTGTGCTTCCTTGTAATGAGCGGACTGTTCCGCGGCCTGGCGCGTCTCGTTCTGAATCAATCCATTAGGCCAGGTAATCCGAACCACATCGGCCTGCCCGTACGACGCCAGGCCGAACAATAGAGGAATACCGTGATAGATTTTCTTCTGATAGCACGTGCCAGCCTTCACTTCAATCTCAGCACCGGGTGCAAGCTTAAGGTTTTTTACCCCTGTAAGACTTATGCGCAACCAATGATTGTCGATTTTTGATTCATTATACCAGACTTCTAATTTCCCATCTGATCCGACCGTAGACAAATCAAGGCGGCCGTCATTGTCAAAATCTGCTACCCCCATAGCCGCCGGCAGGCTGATTAATTCGGATCCTGCAGCAAATTTCCCAAGGCCCAGGTTACGGTAAAGTCTACCACCGGCTATCAATTCGCTGACCGATCGATTTTCTATATCGGCAAAAACAAAGGGCGCTTTCGCCTCTATCGGTGCCGGTAGGACCTTGAATCCTCCCCTTTGATCATTAACTAACAATTTGATGCCGGTCATGTTGCCTGCAGCTAAGTCCGTCCATCCATCATTGTTAAAATCAGCCGCTACAATTTCCGTCGTCCCGGTGGCTAAATCTTCGAGCGGTTTGACTTCGTACCTACCGGCCAGTTGATCGCGATAAATAACCCCTGCACGGTCAGCGTAAATTACGACCAAGTCCATGCCCTGCGTATCGGCAATCAGGTCTATTGGAGCGCCGTTCAACGCCTGTCCCTCGACGAAGGGGAAGTCGGCACTTTGATCGCTGAAGACCGCCGAACCGTTATTGCGCATCAAGGTGGATCGAGATCCGAGTAAAAATAGGTCGATGTCATAATCGTGGTCGTAATCGAGCCAGACCGCATTGTTAAATTGGCCGGTCGAAAGCGTATTCTTTTGTTTTTGAAAATGCCCACCGTTGTTAATATATAAATCTGCACCATCGTGCGTTACCAGGCAGATATCGATAAAACCATCGTTGTCTACATCTCCCGGTAACGCGGCAATCGCATTTTTTATGCCCTCCAAACCACTGACCGCCATGTCTTGCCCCTGTTTAAACAGCTTCATGCCATGATTTGACCAGAACAACAAATCGGCACGGTCATCGGCATCGACATCAAAGATGGAGAAACCGGTGCCGGAGGAGGTCTGCATGTTTTCAAGGGTGGTAGAATTGAAAATCATCTCTGATGAGGATCCGTTATCCGTGGCGAAAGCGGGATCTATTATCTCGTAAATTTCGGCATACAAACTCCATTCGAGATCTACAGGAACTGCGGAATTGGCCTGTTCTTTTTTGATTCGGAGAAAAGTAGCCATCTCACTTCTGAAGTCTTCCTGATGGCCGGCTGAGCGAAATGCCGTTGCCAACTGATAATGCGGACCGGCCAGATTCGGATCGAGCTCGGCAGACTTTTGAAGTTGCTGGACGGACTTTTCCTGTTGGCCTGTTTGCTTGTAGAGAACACCGAGGTTGTACCGAGAGATCGGTTCATCGGGAACAAGTACAATCATACGTTCAAACTGTTGAATCGCCTCTTCATACCGTGAGTCTCGCTTGTAAGCAATGCCCAGGTTGAACCAGGTGTGCGGAATTTTTGGATCCTGCTGTTGTGCCTTCTCCAGTTCCGTGACGCCCTCTGCTACCTTGCCGACCCGCAACAAAGAAAGGCCATAGTTAATCCGCTCTCTTACCGAGCCGGGTGCCAGATCCAGCGCTTTTTTGAACTCACCCACGGCATCATACTGCGTAACCGAATTTTCATAGAACGCCTTACCCAAGTTACGGAGACGCCATAATTGTTCCTCCTGCGAATTGGTTTGAGCGTCGACACTTATGGAAATGAAAAAAAATAAACAGCAAAATATACCTTTTGGAAAAATAGCCATCATATCCCTCACAGTCACCTCTCTTTTTGTACAGTCAGTTCAGTAAACTGCCTGCCGAGAATGTTTCTCCTTCTTTTCTCATTTTATTGTATCAATGATCCCTTTGCCTTCTTTGAAATAGGTAATAGCATTAACCGGTACTACGGATAAGTTATTCGTGGCACCAATGGTCTCGATTAGGCCATTGGGCCAGCGGATCTCAACCGATGTTATCCCAGTCGCCGAACCGACACCAAAGTGCAAACGGGTTGTACTCTGGCTGGCATACGCGTTGCCGCAATTAATTTCTCGAAGGTATTCATCACCACCGGTGGCGGTTAGAATGACACGAGCACCAATGGCATCCCGGTTTGATTGCGTGCCGATCAGCTTCATTTCTACCCAGTTTCCGGCATTTTCGGTCACCCCTTGATACAGCAAAGCGGGTTGGCGGGCATTTGTCTGGTACAGGTCAATCAGTCCGTCGTTATTGAAATCAGCCATACCGATACCGCGCCCATCGAAATCATTATCGACGCCGGCCTCGGCGCCGACTTCTTTAAAAGTGCCATCGGTTAAGTTTTGAAAAAGCCGCTGTTTCTGGTAACCACTCCATGTCCTATCTCCGATATCCGGGTAGTTGTTGATATCGGAAAAGTCGATCCCTGGGGTTATGATCATCTCCAACATAAGCGGTATATAGTTCTGTTTACCTGCCGAGCGCAGTCCGTTAACCACGAATAGATCTTCCCAACCATCGTTATCGAAGTCACCGAATTTGCCGGCCCAGCCCCAGTCGGTATCGCATACGCCGGTCTCCCGGGATAAATCGATCAACGTACCGTCGCCATTGTTATGCCAGAGCATATTGCATTCGCGCATATAGTCGTCGGTAATGTTTGTAACGAAGATGTCAAGCCAGCCATCGCGATTATAGTCCCCGACATCCACGTTCATACCTTTCCGCGTATCAAATCCTATGGCCGCTTCTGTCACGTCTTCAAATGTACCGTCACCCTTGTTGAAAAACAGGCGGTCAGTACCGTAATCACCGGCTACATAGACATCCTGCCATCCGTCATTGTTTAAATCCGCATGGCCTAAATCCAGCGACCAACCGGTGTGGTGGGCGAACCCCGTCTCAGCCGTCGCCTCGACAAACACACGTCCGCCGTTTTTACCGGGAAGATTACGCCAGAACGTGACACCACCGCCATTGTCTGCGTAATCAAGATTATTGGGAAGTACGTGTGGTGTATCCAGATTAAGGAGGTTCCGGGGTGGAAAATAATTACCGAGCAAGAGATCCAAATATCCATCCCGGTCAGCATCAAACGCAATGGCAGCAATCGTGTTGCCGAATTTGGTCAACCCCTTTTCTTTGCTGACGTCCGTGAAACGATAATGATCCTTACCTTCCGCCCCTTCGTTACGGTATAAAATTGGCGTGCCGAAACGGGCGACCAGGAGATCCTTTAAACCGTCATTGTTGTAATCAAACCAGAGTGCATCCGCCACAATGGAGTTTGAGTCATTACCACCGGAAACACCGGGTTCGAGCGCTACGTCGGTGAATGTCATATCTCCGTTGTTACGCATCAGATGGTTGCGTTTCCCCATGTCCGCATCGGTCACGAACATATCGTCATAACCATCGTTGTTGAAATCACCGACTGCTACGGCACAACCGCCATCGGTAAACATCGCCAGGACCTGCGCTTTATGACCCGTAAACTGCCGCGACGATGGTACAAAATGTACGCCAGCCTGTTCGCCGATTTCTTTGAAACGAATGGTTGGCTTCTCGCTTGTCCATCCGACCAGGGGTATTGTAAGTAAGGCCACCAGTGTAATCGAAATTTGAATGATATGTCGCAAGGCAGATTTCTCCTGCATAAAGGAGGCGCACGGCGCACCGTGCGCGTACGCGTTAGTGAAAAAATTCTGATAAATTGGTGTCTACCCGAAGGCCGGGGGCGTATGTTTCCGTCAGATAATTATTGAGCGCTTCGTCGTCAAGAGATAGTCGCTCCGTGAGGGTGTTATGTGCAGGAAAACGCTTGAGCGCGTTGCGCCAGATTTCGCGTGCCTTTTCCAGATTGTCAAGGCGCCAGTAACTATCGCCCAGCGCCACCCAGGCACGGACATGGATTGGCATCTGTTCCGACTCGTCAGCCGCCATGGCGATGGCTTTTTCCAGATCTGCGATAGCGAGTTCCGTTCGTCCGAAGATGGCCGGCCAGTAGGCGTAGCTGTTGCCTCGGGTAAAAAAACCGAGCCAGGTTTCTTCGATATCAATAGCCGCACTGAAATGATTAATCGCCGTATTTGCGAGGATCACCTGCGTGATTGCGCCTTCGATGGGAATGTTATCCACGCAGGCGTAGCCTAAATTCATCCAGGCGTTGGAGGCTTTGGGGTATTTCTCCACCAGTTTCTCGAAGAACGCGATAGCCCGATCATGCGCCTCAATCGTAATAACGACCTGTCGATATTCATTGCCGAAGCCCAGATTATTCGGTTCTTCGAGCAGGGCGGCTTCAAAGCTGTCGAGCGCCGTCTGATAGTCCTGCGATGCGACGGCCTTCATACCGGCATTGAAATTATCGTTGGCCTTCGCCTCGACGTTCGATCTGACGACATTGGCGACGAACGGAACCAACTGGTCTTGCCCTTCAACTATTCTGTAGATATGATCGACTTCCAGTAGGGCAAACTCCTGCTTGTTGCCGGAAGGCCATTCGATCTCAAGTCGTTCAATTTCGGTGGCGTCGCCAAGGCCAAAGTGAATCCGATGCGTACTCTGGCTCGCAAACCCGTTGCCTCCGTTTACATAACTCAAGCGTTTTTGACCGTTGACGATAATTGACGCCCGGGCACCGACCGCGTCGCGGTTGGTGCGGACGCCTTCCAACAGAAACTGAATCCAGTGTGCACCCGTCGGTTGTACATTGCGGACCAATAGAGGTTCAGCATTGGCATTCGAGATGAACATGTCCAACCGGCCATCATTGTCGAAATCCACCACGGCCACACCACGTGCGTCCAACGGAGAATCAAGACCGTGACGAGACGCTTCGTTCTTGAATAGATCTCCTCCCTGATTGTGGAACAGGACATTTTTTTGATACCCACTCAAAGTTTTGTTTCCCATGGGGGGCCAGATACGCGCATCGGTCATGTCGAGATCGGGTTGAATGATCAATTTGAATATGTCGATAATGTAATTTTCCTCCCCTGCCGAAACCCAACCGTTGACCACGTAGAGATCGAGCCAGCCGTCGTTATCGTAATCAAAAAATTTACCGGCCCATCCCCAACCGGTGCTATAGGTTCCGGTTTCGCGTGCGACGTCGGAGAAGGTGCCGTCACCGTTGTTCCGCCAGAGGAAATTACCTTCCCGCATGTAATCATCCGTGATGTTGGTGATGTAAACGTCAAACAAGCCGTCGTTGTCAAAATCGCCCCAATCTACGTTCATACCTTTTTTTGTGTCGAAGCCAATGGCTGTTTTCGTAACATCGGAGAAGGTGCCATTACCGTTGTTGATGAATAGGCGATCTGTTCCGAAATCAGCGGCGACAAAAAGGTCGTCATCGCCGTCGTGGTCCATGTCGGCGTGACCGAGATCGAGGGTCCAACCAGATAGGTCGAAACCGGCTTGCTCGGTTACATCGGAAAACGTTCCGTCGCCATTATTTTTATACACGTTGACACCACCACCGTTATTCGCCGTTTCAAAGTTTTCGGGGAAGAAACGAGGGGTTTCAGGATTAAAAATGTCGATGGGTTGGAAATAGCTGCCGAGAAACAGATCAAGATCGCCGTCGAGATCATAGTCGAAAGCAATGGCCGCGATGCAGTTCATATATTGCGACCCCAGACCTGCCCTGGCGGTCACATCGCGGAAGGTCCCGTCGCACTGGTTTTCGAAGAGTAGGTTATGACCAAAACGTACGACGAGCAGATCGGGGTAACCATTGTTATTAAAATCAAACCATAGTGCGTTGGCCGACGCATTATTCGCATCATTACCTTCAGCCACGCCAGCCTCTTGGGCCACTTCGGAAAACGTAAAATCACCGTTGTTGCGATAGAGACGGTTTAACCCATCTTCCTTCGAATCGGTGACGAATAGATCTTCAAAACCGTCCCTGTTGTAGTCAGAAGAAGCGACCGATGCGCCCAGCGCGGTATACCCTTTCATGATCTCGGCATAAGGATTTTTGAAGGTGCGGTTGGTATGTGGTCCGGCAACCCCGGCCTGTTTTGTTCGATCCTCGAACCAGGATCTGGATCCGGAATCAACCCGTTTTTTGATTTTACCGGCTTGGACGGGAATCAACATTACCATCGCGAGAAACAAGACAAACGTTACGAGATTCCATGCGTGAAAGAAACGCCGGAATTTCGATAATTGAATTAGTAATCGTCTCATAAATTAATGTCTCGTGTAATTTTGTTCCACCCACATATCCTTACCTTCTTGCACCTGGATGATGCGATTGGCCGGGATATTGGTAAAGCGCTGCTCAATGTTGGAGCGTGGCCAGTTGACAATCAGTTCGTTGACTATGGTTGACTTATCGAGACCAAAATAAAGGCGTAACGAGTTCTGCGACCCATAACCGTCGCCGAGTACCACCTCACGGAATTGTCTGGCTACGCCGTCCGGGCGGTTATAAATAATCGTGGCCCGGGCACCCACCGCATCCCGATTCGAACCGTCAGGCAGATCGCCTGCCCCGCCGACTAATTCAACCGCGAGCCAGTTGCGTTTCGAGCCCACGTTGTTACGCAGCAAAGCGTGTCTGTCTGTCGACGCCGCAACAGCGATATCCATCACGCCTCGATTCCAGTAATCAGCCACGGCAATACCGCGACTGTTCAGCATCAGATCGGTATTGGTCGCCCGTCCTAATTCTTTGAACGTATCGTCCTCATTGTTACGTAAATAGCGATTCCGCTCCCAGCCGTGCCAGGATTCACGGCCAAAGTGTTCGGGGTCAAAGAAAATACCGGTTTTGTAGGTGTCTTGCTTTGTAACCACATTGTTTAAAAATTCGAGCTCGATCTCGGTATCTTTGTCGTTGTATACCCAGCCGTTAACGGAGTAAATATCCTGCCAACCATCATTGTCGAAGTCAACGAACGCTGATCCCCAGAACCAGCCCGGGGGATTAGCATTGGCATTCCAACTTACGTCCTCAAATGTTCCATCACCTTTGTTCCGTAGCAGGACGTTCCCCGCTGCCATGTCCTGAAAAACCTTAACGAACCCAAACCCGGACTGTTTAAATATTTCGAGGTAGAGTGGCATATCCGTCCACCACACGCCTTGCAACCAGGAATTCAGCGTGTACCTGAATACGGTAGGCTCTTCAGCGAACCAGGCCTCATCGGAACGGATGTGAGCAACGTAAATGTCGAGCCAACCATCGTTGTTGTAATCGCCAAACGAGGCACTCATACCGGCACCGTAAGCAAGGGTGTTGGTCTCAGTCGTTACATCATCAAAAGTGAGGTCGCCGTTATTTCGATACAATGTTTTACGGCCAAAATCGTTGACTACATATAGATCGAGATCACCATCGTTGTCGTAATCACCGAAAACAGTGCCCAGGCAAAGGCCCGTTTCTCCCACGCCCGC
>Ga0187827_10007683_pt1 | contig 11904 bp, 6 predicted proteins | sample ETNtaG_39_FD_167969 | JGI IMG/M metagenome (GOLD analysis project Ga0187827, IMG submission 167969) | Marine microbial and viral communities from oxygen minimum zone, Eastern Pacific Ocean - ETNP2014_SV_150_PacBio MetaG (Illumina Assembly) | ecosystem: Environmental > Aquatic > Marine > Hypoxic... | reverse complement strand
CTGTACAGCCTCTTTAGGTCATCCGCTGACGGTGCGTGATAGAACGTCCCTCCAGTTTCCTCTGCGATCTTTTCAAGTTCTTTTCTGTCGAAACCATCATTAGAGAAACTAGATGTGCTTCCAAGGGCGATGGCATACACCGGTGTCTGGCTCGAACGCGCCGCCCGGACAGCATCATCGAACGTGTTTCGGCTGCGGTTGTCCATACCATCACTCAGAAGCAATACACTGCGCCGTCCAGACACCTGGCTAAACTCTTCAGACGCCAAGATGACGGCGTCGTACAATGAAGTGTTGCCAGCTGCACCCAGCCATGCAATTGAATCTCGTAGCGCGTTTTTGTCCGAAGTGAACGGCTGCAGCGAAGCCACCTGGGTGCTGAAGGTCATTATTCCCAGTTTGTCCTGCGGCCGCAACAAATCCACAAACACCAGTGCAGCTTCCCTGGACCCATCCAGCTTGTTGCCTCTCATACTTGTACTCACGTCAATGAGCATCTGTGTGGTGATCACGGAGTGGTTGACGTTACTGAATTGAGTGATTGCTACCGGCGACCCATCCTCGGTTACCCGGAATTGTGCTTGCGGAAGGTTCTCTATGCGATGTCCGTATGCGTCGAGCACACGGACATATACCGTCACTTGAGGATAGGACGAGTTGTCCACTTGAGCGACTTCAACCGTGGCGGGTACTGGAATCGGAGTATTAGCGCGGCAGACCTGAGCAGGGACCGCAAGCAAAACAGCCATGAAGATGAAGAAACTAACCTTGCGCAATTTGTCTTTGCTGTAGAGATTCATAGGTACTCCTATTTTGTTCCTCTTTATCTATGCACCCACCGCCACCGGTTAGGCTCAGCCAAGGTCGATATACAGTACATGCCTGACATTCATCTCTAGCATTGGTCTCTATCTCCGCCAATTCCGCCGCATGCGGTCACTGGCCCTGTGTCCCGTAGAGTTGTCGGGGTCTGCGGCAATTAGAGCCAAGTGCACTACTGTCTGGTCCACGACCAGCGCGGAACCGATCATCGCTGGGCTTTCCAACCGTACGTCCGTGCCCAAACCTACCGAGGCGAACTCTTTCTGCGTGCATTGCTGCGCTTGCGCCACGAAGTCCTGTACCGCTGCATCCTGCACCGGCTTATCTGTGTCTTCACTCCGTTCTGCCAGGGCGTCAAGCGCGTAACTTCTCACCAGCTTGGAATGCATCTTCTGATAGGCAGCGGGCCGAGAGAGAAGGTCACATCCGGCCGCTTTACCGTTCACAAACGCCAGAAGTCCACATTGTTTTGAATGCTTCTTTAGGGCCTGCATGTATTTCTCCAAATCTGATGCCTTAGCTCTGTACGTATCTCGCATGGCTCCGGTTTGCGCAAAAACCTTATGTCTTCGATGGTCCCTGTCAATCGCCTCCCATACCCGTCGTTGGTCGGCCCTGTGCCGCCCCTCGGCCTGCAGTGACCTATGTACGCTGCGCATTTTTTGCTCACGAATCTTGTGAGGCGTCATTTCATCGGAATCCGAAAACACAGCGCTGCTATAAGCCCAGCGGCCCCGCTCGGTGCAGCTGACTGGGATCACGAGCTGGCTGCGGGCGCCAAACATGATGGTGGTGTTCAACACGCGGTTCTGCTTCGCCCCACGCAGCTCTTCACCGTCTAGTCCCAGCACCGCGGCATCACCCCTGTTCAGCGCGATCAAGCTTGATACCGAACCGCTCGGATTGACTTCGGTGATGGTTACATTCCCTTGCCGCAGTGCTTCAGGGAGGGTCAGGTAATCTGGCCCTCCGTCCGACGCTGCGAACAAAGGGAAAATCGTCAGATTGTGCGCCTGTTGGGCTTCGCCAATCTGCATTTCGGTAACTGTATTAGTCAGTAATGTTTTCATTTTGTGCTCTCCTTACACATTTATTTTTTGCTGTTCGAAGTACGCAAACATGTTCTACTGGCATCACTTGGTTACATTAGCCTGAACCTTTTTTCATTCACTTTTCCGCTCGCTTCGATCAGCTTGCTCTAAACTGCAATTGTGTTTCACCAAAGAAAACGACTGCGTCGTCAGCTAGAGCAGTCGTAGCACCAGGTTGGACGAGGACATCCCGATTCACCGCAAATGGACGCGAAGACCCGATGTTCTGGATCACAAACCCGTGGGGGCTTTTCCTGATCTCAGCCTGCTTCTTCTCTATAGCTTTGTCGGGCAGGTAAACATCAGCCGCATCGGATGATCCGAGAGTTGCCCGATCAATGACAACGACTTCCATGTTTGCCCGTTTCCCAGTCAGCACGACGACCAGCCCGCGCTCATCCCGTCGCTCGGCAATCCAGCGCTCGGAAAGTGGGATGATGCTTCCCAGGCAAGTACCTATTAAGATGATCCCCGCCGCGCTCAGATAAACCTGTACCACCCCACTCTTACTCAGATACGCTTGAGTAACGAGCTCATACATGGCGCCGCCTGCCAGCCCCGCCAATGTTCCGCCCACCAGGCCATAAATAGCTCGTTTAGAATTACGGGTCATTGCACCTTGCCCCAGACCCAGAAGCAACCCCAACGCCATCCAGCCTGCCATCCTTGCGATCAGGCCGCCTTGAACAAGAAGGAAGGCCGCACCGCCGAGGAGTAACCCGAGGGCACCACTCACGACTCCGGTCAAGCTGCCTTTGAGCAGGCCTATGAATGAGCGCGACACCGATCGCTTGACCATCATGCCTTCCGAGGCACCCAGGGCACCGCCAATGAAGAGCCCGATTCCGGCTCCGACGAAAATGTTGGCCAGGTGGATACTCCACACGGTGGTCGCAACCATGCCTATCAATAGCCAGGCCACCAGGCCACCAATCGCGCCGAGTATGGAGCTGTAGTAAATCTGCCAGTTTCTGCTCATCTTGATGCCCACGGTGCCACGCTTATGCGTTCAGGTAATTTGCGCCGAAGGGTCTATGCTGCCGGCGCAAGGCGTTGTGTCTTTCTGCCCGTAAGTTTGATCGTCTTCTTGACTTCGCTGGTAACTTCTCCGGATGCTTCCAGTTGCTCGGCGACCTTCTCGAGCTCAGCAGCTTCTTCGTTCTGACCCTGCCCCAACAAAATCGTAACGGCCTGGGTGAGTTTCTTAGTGGCAGCCCCGACCTTGCCTGCTTCGGCGTCCCGTAACGCGATTGTGGAAAGCTTGTGGGCGCGCACGCGCTCGACCACAGACATGACCTTGCCATCTACCTGCGCCAACTGTGCAGGGTCATTAGAGAAATTAATGACCAGATCAACTGTTTCACGCTGCTGGCCATGGCCTGGCACCTCATACACCACATCGCTTTGAGCAATCCGTGTGAGACCTTCCGGCCGCGGGGGCAAACTCAGCTCAGCCATCAGCGTGAGCCCTGATCCGTCAAGGTCACCAACTGGAATGGAAATCGCCCGGCTTTGAACAGAACTGCGCGTGATGTCCTTGATCATCGGGGTTAACTGCCACACCCTGCGTGCTTCCAGGCCTTGCACCATTCTGATGTTCACGTGCACGTTCTGGGCTGTCACCTGCATATGCTGGTACGCTTGCTGAAAGATAGTGTCAGCACGACTGGGGGTACTAATGTAGTCGATATATCCGACTTCAGAACCAGGTTTGCTCAACATGCTTCGGTCCGCCAGATCCTGGAGAAATTCCTCGTTCCACTCATCGCCGAAACCCAATCCAATAATGGGCACGTTCATTTCTCCCGCCTGGTCAGCTGCCTGTCGAGAATGGTCCTCAGTATCTGTCGCCTCACCGTCAGTCAGCATCACAATGCGGCTGATGCGACCAGGCGCATTGTGCGTGCTCACCTGTTGGAGACCTGCCTGCAGGGCCGGAGCCATCTCCGTACCACCACCGTCCCTGATGTCATCTACCAGCCGCTTGAGTTCCGCTTTGTCAGTCGCGCGTTGGGCAGGCAACAAGTCTTCAGTGTGCGTTTCAAACGTGATGATCGAGAGCATGTCGTCCGGGTCGAGTTGGTCGATAAGGCTTTTGACCGCAGCCTTCATGGTGCGCAACTTTTCTCCCGACATTGAGCCGCTGCGGTCCAGCACCAGGCAGAAATTAAGAGGCATGCGCATGCTTGCGAGCTTTGCCCCTGGCGTGAGCTCGGTGAGCACGTAGACCAGTTGCGGACGCTTCGACACCGGCACAGAGCTCTTGTTACACAAACTGGTGAGTTGAAGTGTGTCTGACATGTTGAGTATCTCCTTTGTGCAATGGTTTCAATATCTACGTTCTAGTATTCCAGACGGGCGTTTCTTTGTCGTTTCTGATCTTCACTTCAGCCGGACGGAGCTGGTTAGACACCAGACAGCTCCTGCGCAAATTGCGCGGCTGTCCGCGTGCGCTTCTCAGGGCAGCGATGCAGCGCATGTTTTATGGCCTGGGCTACGTGCGCGGGCACATTGGGGTTGCGGGAGCGAACTGGCGGAAAGTAAGGCACCGGCGACGAAGTCGGATCTAAACCTGTCAGCAGCTGATGCAACACTACCCCCAAGGCATATACATCCGTCTCTTGGCTCGTCTGCGCATTTTTGTCAATAATCTCTGGTGCCAGGTAGCCTTCGGTCCCGACCCGCAGCGTGTCAGTCCTCTTCCCCGGCTTGTAGAAACGCGCTACACCAAAATCCACCAGCTTGAGCACCCTCGTTCCAGCCAGCTCGATGATGTTGTTCGGCTTCAAGTCACGGTAGATGATCGGGACCATCCTCTTGTGCAGATAGTCCATCACGTCAGCCAACTGTTTCCCCCAGCTCAACACGCAATTAACCGGCAGAAGCTGACCGGGTGGCAGTCCACTTATTACTTCCTCGAGCGTTCTGCCATACAGGTATTCCATGGCAAAGTACGCCCCATCTTGCTCCTCGAAATAGTGGTAAGCCTGTACCAGGTTCGGGTGATCAAGTCTGTGTAGTAAGTAATACTCGCGCTCAAACATGTTCCGGATTTCATCGCGTTCTTTTGGGGTGAGGTTGCCGATGAAATCCAGACCCATTTCCTTGACGGCGATTTGCCGGCCGTCATTGTGTCTATCAGATGCCTGATAGACAGCGCCCATGCCCCCATCAGCGATCTTCCCGATGATCTCGTACCGGTCCGCCAATAGGGCACTCGCAGGTAACTTGCCAATGCCATAATCCGGTCGCACTAGCTTACCGACCATGGGCTTACCACAGTGAATGCAGAACTTGGCCATCAAACCGTTCGGGTGATAGCAGAGAGGGCATGTCGCGGTGTTCAGCCCATGACCACAACTGATGCAGAAGTGAGCGCCTTTTCGGCCTGGTGCACCACACGCGGAACACATGACAACATGCGCGGATTCAGGCGCCCCGCAGGAGTGACAATAACGTGCGCCTGGCCGCACCATCTGATTACAACCACTGCATCTCATAACCATCAGTAACCTATATCGTCAGGATTATTGCAGGCAGTCGTTTCGCTATCGTTTCAGACAGGTCGGTTCACAGGTGTTGAAGGGAGCCTCGTTGTTGTCCGAATGCTAGACCACCAGTAATTTGTCGCGACCAGGACGGCTTTATCGGGGCAACGACAGAGACATACACTTCCTTGTTCACCCCCTGATCAATCGCGTGGCAGCGGCTGCAGGCACAAGTTGTATACTAAGGATCGAGGAGAACTCGGAAACACCAACATTTTTTCCTGACAAATAGAAGCTCGCCCTAACGCGATGGCACCCCAGAAGATAGACCGCTACGAAATCAAATATCAGATAGGCCTCGGCGGCATGGCCACGGTCTACCTGGCTTATGACCCACAGGTCAAGCGAAATGTGGCGATCAAGTTGCTGACGGGCCAGTTACTGCACGACCCGGAGGCCCGGGCCCTCTTCGAGGATGAAGCTGAACGCATCGCATCGCTCGAACATCCCGCCATCGTGCCTGTCTACGACTTTGGCAAGCATGAAGAGCAACCTTTCATCGTGATGCGCTATATGCCTGGCGGCTCGTTGTTTGACCGGTTGCGCGAGGCGGGAGGCGCCGGCCTGCCCATGGCCGATGTTGCAGAGATTCTTTCGCGAGTCAGTGAGGCCCTCGACTTTGCGCATGACAAAAAAATCGTCCACCGCGATCTGAAACCAGGCAACATCTTGCTCGATGATGGCGGCAAAGCCTACCTTTCGGACTTCGGCATCGCCAAGATCATCCGGACCACCATGGTGAGCAGTAGCCTGACGATGGTCGGTACTCCAGACTACATGGCCCCGGAGCAGACAAGCCCTGGAGAGAAGGTCACGCCGCAGACGGACGTGTATGCATTGGGTGTCACGGCCTTCGAATTGCTCACAGGGAAATTGCCGTTCAAGGCAGAAGCCCCCGTGGCGTTGCTGTACATGCACGTGCACGAACCGGTGCCGCGCCTGGCCGATTTCGCGCCAGGCTTACCCTCCGGGCTGCAGGCCGTGGTCGAGCGGGCGATGGCCAAGGAGCCTGCTGAACGATACACCTCGGCGCGCTCCCTGGCACGGGACCTTGAGCGCGCTACAGGGATTGAGCCTCCTGGCGAGGAAACGCCCATCTCCGTCCCAGTGCCTTCGCCCGGACCCACGGTGGGGCCCGCCCCTTCTATTCATGTTGGAGACACGCCGGCGCGGGCCCGGACTGTGACGAAGTGGTGGCTGGGCGCGGTCGCTGCCGTTGTGCTTGGGATCGTGATACTTAGGCAAACCCCAGTAGTCGTAGATGTGGAGGTGACGCGGGTTATTAAGGTAGTGGAAACGGTTGAAGTTGAGAAGAGAGTGGAGGTGACGCGGGTGGCGGAAGTCGTGGCTAGTGAAGCCCCTACCACCGCCACGGCGGAACCGACAAGCGAACCCAATCCCAGCCCGACTGCCAAGGCCAGCACAACTCCTACTCCCACCACGACGCGGGAGATTACCATTCCACAAAGCGTGCGCGACCTTGATCCACTGGTAACGCCGGTTGCGGTGCTCTGGATGGGGGATTCGGTCAGGACAGATCAACCGTTTTCGCTGTCTGTTGCTTTATCTTCACCTGCGCCGTTTCCTTCTGGCTCCTCCAGTGGAAAGTCATCTGGCGGGGTCTCGCCCGGTGGAGGCTCATCTGGCGGAGGCTCACCCGGCGGAGGAGGAGGAGTGTCTTCGGGCTCTTCGGGCTCTGAGACCACGTCGTCATCCGGTGGTTTCGTCTCGAACTGCCCGGCAGTATCTAGCAGGCGAGCCCGTACACCTGCGAGGTCAAGCAGAGCTTCGATACCGATTTCTTGCCCATTGATGCGCAGTTCACCCGAACGGACGAAGCTAAGTACTTTGGCCGCACCGAAGTTCTCGTCGAGCCACGATAGCAGGTGGTAACCCTCTAAGTACTCGCCAAAGTGACGGAACTTGATCTCCTCCATTCGCTCCTTGAAGCCATAATACTCGGAAACCTTGTACTCCACCCACTGCGCAAACCCCTCGACGATCAGCCTGCCACCGAAGTACGTAACGTGTTTGGGGTCCCGCAGTTTTGGGTCCATCCTGTTCCGACCGCGCCATTGCCAGTTGTGGGCGTATTCGTGTGCTATTATCGCGATCATGTCCTGGAAGGGACATGGCCGTACCCGCACCTGGTCTTCCACCCCATAGTAAGCTCCAAGTAGGTTTGCTGGCATGGTTGTATCGTCGATTACCAGGTCGGCGGGCTCGAGGATTTCGATGCCCAGTTTTTGCGGGAAAATGTAGTGGACGATCGGGTATTGAATGGTTTTGCGAACTTGCTCAACACTTTCAATCGGTGTCTCCCGATGAGCTACAGCGTCCCTGGTATCCTCGTTCAGTACCTCGCCCAGCAGTTTCAAGGCTCCCAGCTTGTCCACGCCGCACAGGTCGTTGGTCAGGCGTTGCCGGCAATTGTGGATTGTCGTACACGCGCCGCACCCGGATTTACATGGGCACTCACTGAGTAATGCGAATGCTTTACGTAGGACATCGGTGAGGTGGTTTTCGCGGCTGAGCCATCTTGCTACTCCCGTCCCGCCGGCGCCTGCGTCGTAAACCACTAATTTTCCATCCTTTTCTATCACTTCCGCGTGTATATCAGCATCGTTCACGAACAGAGGCAGCACAGCCCGCACCAGGTGGGCGATGGTGTGCCAGACAACCGCATTCTCGATTTCCGGCACGCTAATAGTAAGTACCGTGGTTAGGAAGCCTCCATCGCCGGACCTGCTGAAGGGTGTGCCGTACTTCTTATACATTCGGTGATCGAAGGTGTGTGCGAGGTAGCGATGGTACCCCGCAATCTTCTCCTGGACCTCCATGCCTCGGGGCCCGTGTGTGCGAATAGGCCTGCCTCCTGTCTCCAGGTGGTAGGCCGCCTGTTCAGCGTGCTCGTCATGCTCAAGTTCGCGCAATGTAACCTCTGAGAACACACGCTCGGTTGTGACCGCCTCGCCCAACTTGAGAAGGTGAACCTCCTTCTTGTCGAGGTCGATCTCCTCCACCTCGTAACGTTGGTTATTCTTCACGATTGCTGCGCCTTTGTATGCGCGCCACCCAATGTCCTCGGCCTCTATTAGCATACCGGGTAATTTCATGCCGTCGAGTTTTACCGCCCACTCGGCCTGGCCCAAGCGCCGGTTCAGCTGTGCACCCACCGACCGCAGCTGCTTCTCATAGCCAAAATGGCTGTCCTCGCCTGGTTCGGGAATAAGAGCCGCCTGTCGTACCCGCTCGACTGCTTTCCGTTCCTTTAGCTCCTGGAGGGCATTTATGCCTGCATCGCCAAACCATTCTTCGATATCGTCCTCGCTGGCAGGGATTTCGGATAAAGCTCGTATGAGGTGATGCTCCTGTACGACCGGGTTAGAAAGCGGTAGAAGAGTCTCTCCAATACGAGTTCCGCCGGTGAGTGTTTCCGGAGCGTGTCGCCCCAGGTACTGTGCCAATGGCCTGTCGGGAAGAACTACCACTATATATGCACGGTCGCCATCGCGCTCGTCGCCAAGATGCTCGAGGTCGTGCATAGCCGCAGCCCAGCGACTTGGCAACCCCGTCAATATCGCTGCGTCCCACTGTGCAGGCACTGATATTCCCTGCCCATCAGAACCACTGCACAGCACCGTTTCGGCTGAGGCGCCAATCAAGATTTGAGGACTTGCGAGATTGTCACCTATGAGACTTGAGACGTGGTCGGCAGTATCATCTATATCCGAATGGCAAACCGGGACGGAGTGGTTGAGGAGGACGCTGCGATATCCTGCACCCAGGAGTGTGCCTAGAACCTTTCGCGCCTGGTTTATGCAGCTTCGACGGTGGAGCCGTGGACGCGCCTGAGCCGCCAATTGTTGTCCGTGGTAGAGCTCTGGGTTCCAGAATATGACTTCCTTCTGTTTTTTGCCCCTGTGGTCAGCACTGACTATCCGGGTGGCGTCAAACTCATGCGGTTGGAAACGGAAGAACCGTGAAACGAAATTCTCGTGATGCTCGGTTCGTGGTCCGATTGCTAATACATGTGGTTCGGCACCATGATGTTTGGCTACACGGCGCAGTCGTCTGAAAACCAGAGAGGCATCGGCACCGAAAATCCCGCTGTACTTTTCCATGTTTTCCGCAACGACAAGACTAAGCCGCTGGAAGAGCTCGCGGTGTTGATCATGCTCAGGGAGCAGGAACCGATCTAGCGCGTGCACGTCCGTCGCCAGAATGTCGGCATCCCCGATTCTCATGTCGGCACCATCTTTGCCATTGTGCCAGGTCGCACCTGGCTCATCCGACCACCGTGCCGCTACGCCCACGAGCGAGTCCCATTGTCTAGACCTGAGCCTATCGCAGAACCTGGTATGCGCAGCCCGGCCCAGTTCGGGCTCCGGATGCACAATGAGTACATGGCCTCGCCTCCTCAGAACGACATCAATCGCGGCGAGGTGGCTTACCGAGGTGCGCCCACTTCCAATTGCCGTGGTGAGCGCCGCATGCCTGACAACGCCTCCCGACCCACTCAGTAGATCAAGTACTTTGCGCTGGTGTTTATGCAATCTGCCGGCAAACACAGCGTCAGAGCTTGGGTTTTCTTCCGTCGCCCAGGAATGCTCTCGGCCCTTGAAGCGCTCGTCAACATCACTCCATACTGGCGGGGCGGCAATCGACATTTTCCCGGGCCACGGTGTGCGAAAAACGATCTGATTGTGAAAAAAGTCCTGTGTTTCCAGCAGTTCTTTTAGGCTCTCAGTGCGCTGGACCGGGTGCGTAGGTTTCACATCTGTTTCGGGCGTAGGCTCCGAATGCTCTTGGTCCGTCCGCAGCCATGGTAGTGGTCCGGCCATGTGATTCGCCCACAAGCCGGTCAGCAGGATGGTTACACCCCACCATTCGTCGCCCCGAAAGTCATGAGTAGGCTGTAGAACTACAAAGAGCGCAATAATGTGCAATATGGCGGACGGTATGAGCACCCAAGATGGCCAAAGTTGACCGTGGTTGTTCAGGAATCCGTGGACGTATTCTAAAGGCACACGAGCCTTATGGTCTTGGTTGGTCGACGCTCGTCGGACAATTTCGTGCTCAACGACAAAGTAGATCAGGACCAGCGCGCCAACCTGATAGGCGCCTGTCACCATGAACCAGTTCAGGTTGGTGCGTTCGCGTAGATTGATGTCGAGACAGGGGCCACAGACAAATTTCATCGCCCAGACGATTATGCCACCGACATTGGTGGCCAAACACGCTAAGAAGAGTGCTGTCATGTACTCATCCTAGGCCACCTAAGTGATCAAAAAGGTTCTCTGGGTCAATCGCGAAATACACCCGAAAGAAATACACGCGGTCCTCTGTCTTGAGACCCACCCACGTGAAATTGTCTTTGGCTTGGCCTAGTACTGCTTGTAGGCGGTCCCGCCATGCTTCGGGGCAGGCACAGTAGTGTTGCGAGCTTCTTGGGAACAATGCTCCGGGTATCGGCAGCAATGCCGGAGGGGCGAACCCAGGTTCACCGACCATTTGCCCGAGCCGGGCCTCTAAGTTCTCCTCATGTACTAGCCCTGTAGAGACATATTTTTCCCGAATTGCGGTTCGAAGCTCACGTTCGAGCTCCGCTGGGTTTCTATCCTCCAGCTCAATTACCAGACGCTTGGTAGGCAGCGTTAGTTTATTTAGGATGCTGTCAGCATCTTGGTGTAGTGTTTCAAGCACCGGTGCGAGGTCAGCAGGTTTCTCCATAATTCGGAGTGCCGGAGAGGGATTCCCCATGATTTTATCGATGTCGACGTCCGGGTAGGGGTAGTCCCCTCGTTCCTTCTCTTCAGTGGCCTTCAGGTGCCCGACCGCGAGTTCCAAAACATTGCGCATGCGAGCGTTGGTGTCACGCGCGCGGGCCTGGAGCTTGTAAGTCCAATGCCTGGCCAGCCTCTGTGCTATTAAGGAATGCTTCTCCTTGACGGCGCTAATCTTTTCAGAGTATCGTATTGTTACGCTCCGTAACTGGGACTCAATCTGCCCGGCGGGGATCCGCCACGCAAGATATGCTACGAGGAAAAGCCAAATGGAGAGCGCCGTCCAAGTTCTCCATATTCCAGCAGTGGGTAGTACCGAATCCTGCAACAACGGTAGGATCCACCACCTGAACAAACCGAGCGCGAGTATAAGATGAGCGGCCAGGTTAAGGAAGTTGGGCATCTTCCGCGCGACCGCTTGGACCTTGGCATATAAGGGGGCGACCCCGCCGGAGACGTCAGCCTCTCCCCAAACGAAGTTTGCTGCGCTGTCGCTAGGTCCGGAGTTGCTCCCGTCGTTTGCCAGCGCATCTTGGACAGCGTTAAGCTCGAACAGAAAATACGTTTGCGCCATGGCGTTACGCACTCTATTCCTCAATTCATCTGCGTGCTCTTCAAGCTGCTGGCGCGCTGCTCTTGCCAGGTCGAGACGAGTGC